>Ga0255334_1000081_pt1 | contig 113736 bp, 109 predicted proteins | sample EtOH5_35cm_T3_12_FD_202080 | JGI IMG/M metagenome (GOLD analysis project Ga0255334, IMG submission 202080) | Sandy soil microbial communities from University of British Columbia, Vancouver, Canada - EtOH5_35cm_T3_129 | ecosystem: Engineered > Artificial ecosystem > Sand microcosm >...
TCATCCAGATGCGGACGCAGCACCGCGTACCTTCGCCCCAACGACTCCGCTACCTGCGCACCCTCGGCCATACCACGATCGTAGAGCTCTCAAGCCCGAAAACCTACATTATTCTGACGCGAGCCCTTACCTCCCGAGGCTGGTGGACGACCAGCTCGCCCGAGGCCTTCGCTCCGCGGGTGCCGTCGTACTCGAAGGTCCGAAGGCGTGCGGCAAGACGACCACGGCACGCCAGCAGGCCGCGAGCCTCGTGCGCCTCGATGCGTCGCCGCAGCTTCGTGCAGCCGGCCAGGTCGACCCCGGCGTGCTGCTCGCAGGGGAGACGCCCCGGCTGATCGACGAGTGGCAGCTGGTTCCTGAGGTCTGGAACGCCGTGCGTCATTCGGTCGACGAGCGACAAGCCAGCGGACAGTTCATCCTCACGGGGTCAGCGACCCCTACCGATGACCTCACGCGGCACACCGGCGCGGGCCGGTTCTCCCGGGTGCGGATGATGCCGATGTCGCTGTTCGAGCAGCGGCAGTCGAATGGCCAGGTGTCGCTGCGGGCGCTCTTCGACGGCGAGCCCGCCAGCAGCGCGGGGAGCGACATCGACCTCCTGGGTGTGGCGCAGCTCCTCTGCCGAGGGGGTTGGCCGGGGAATCTCGAGCGCGACCTCGGGGATGCGATCAACGCCAACCGTGACTACCTGGCGACGATCGCCGGCGCCGACATCGTCACGCTCGACGGCGTCCGCCGGGATCCTCGCAAGGTCACCGCGCTGATCTTCGCGCTCGCACGCAACGCCGGAACCTACGTGACCAACCGGACGCTGCAGGCGGACATCACCGGTAACGGGCAGAACCTCGCGCCGCAGACGTTGGACAACTACCTGGACGCTCTCGCACGACTGTGGCTGTACGTCGAGCAGCCGGCGTGGGGGCAGCACATGCGGTCGTCCGCGCAGGTGCGGCGCGCTCCCAAACGCCACCTGGTCGACCCCTCCCTCGCCACGGCCACGATGGGCGCCAGCCCTCAGGCATTGGTCGCCGACCCCGAGACGTTCGGGCAGCTGTTCGAGAGCCTCGTGTTCCGTGACCTGTCCGTCTACGCCCAGGCCGTCGACGCTCACGTGTTCGCGTACCAGGACACCACGGCCGAGTTCGATGCGGTCGCGGTCCTCGACGATCGCTGGATGGGGGTCGAGGTGAAGCTCTCCGGCCGCCCGGAGGTCCTCGACGGGGCTGCGTCGAGGCTCCTCCGGCTCGCCGATCGGATGCGAACTCCACCGTCTGCCCTTGCCGTCATGACGGCCACCGGACCTTCCTATCGCCGACCGGATGGCGTCTTCGTCACCTCGATCCTGAACCTTGGTCCCTGAGGCCGGTCCTTGTGTTGCGCACGGCTGCAGGCGTCAAGGCCGCGGTCGGAACGGCGCAACGTGGAGCTGGGATGGACGAGCTCAGTCATCGCGACCAGCTGCGCGACTGGCACGGCTTGCTCAAGGCGTGGGCCGCTGCCCCTGGTTCTGGTGCGCGCTGGCGATCAGGGCTGCCGCGCGCGTCGTGCGTCGACGCCGATGTCAGCTATCAGTGGCACCCGACGTCTCATGGCGCGACGAGGCCCAGGGGGACCACGCCGATCCCGTCGGGTCGGCGGTAGGCGTTCGGTCCGGTGTTGACGACAACCGCGTCCAGCAGCGCGTCGCCGAGGTGGCCTGCCAGCCAGTGCAGGTGGGCGGTGTCGCGGTCGTCGACGGTGGTGGAGAGCTCCACCTCGATGGCGAGGACCCGTCCGTCGTCGCGGACGACGACCAGGTCGATCTCGTGGTCGCCGTTGCGGGTTCGCAGGTGGCCGATTCTTGCCTCGGCGGCCTGTGCTGGAACGCGGATGCAGAGAGCGGCAAGTGACTGGAACAGGTGTCCGAGCATCGTGCCCGCTTGTGGGCCGATGGGTGTCCCCTCGCCATCGAGGAGGGCGTCGTTGCTGAGACCGAGGAGCCGAGCGGCCAGAGCCGGGTCAGCGAGGTGGTGCTGCGGTGCTTGGCCAAGCCGGGCGAGGGGGTTGCCCAGTGGCGCCCACGCGGGCACCGGGTCGAGCAGCCACAGCTGGGTGAGCACGTCCCTGTAGGCGATGCTCGTGCTGCGGGACGGCTTGTCGTCCTGTCCGGGGGTCGCAGCATCGAGCAGGCTCGAGTAGCTGGCGGTCGACGACGTGGCCGCGGCGTAGGCGCGGAGCCAGGCCAGCACGGAGTCCGGCTTGCGCACGGCCAAGCCTTGCTCGGGGACGTCACGGTCGACGGCGTTGCGCAGGTACGAGTCGAGCTGGAACGTCAAGGCGCGCGGGGTCAGACCGCGTAGACCGGGAAAGCCGGACGCAAGGATCTCCTCCGTGTAGTCGGCCAGGCGCAGTGAGCACGAGCCGTCCAGCGGGCCCCGTGCCCCCGAGAGCAGGCGACGCAGGCTGACCGTCGGTTCGGCGACGCCTCGCTCGGACAGTGTCATCGGTCGCATCCTGAGTCGGCCGATGCGTCCGGCGCCGGAGTGAGCGGTGGCGCCAGGTGCCGGTGCGGCGCTGCCGACCAGCAAGTACTGGCCCCCGCTGTGATCCTCGTCGACGGCGCGGCGTACGACGTCCCACACCTCGGGGACCTTCTGCCACTCGTCGATCAGTAGCGGGCGCGGTCTGGTCCGGACCAGTTCCGGGTCGGCTTGGACGGGGCCTCGGTTGGCACGCGAGTCCAGTCGCAGCACGCCACGGGCCCGCCGCTCGGCGGTCGTCGTCTTCCCGACCGCCTTCGGACCGTCGATCGCGATGGCGGGGACCTGCGCGAACAGCTCGTCCAGCTCGTCATCGACGATGCGGCGAACGTAGGCCATCCAGGAATCCTACAGTTAGCACCGCGTGAATCAGACAGTTAGCAGGAAGTGAATCAGACAACTAGCAGGCTCTGAGTGCGACAGGTCGCCGCCGCATCGGCGATCCCGCACCTAGCATCGACCGGGCGGCGGCGGTGTGAAGGATTGCGGTGGCGGGTGCGACCGGGCTGATCGGTTCGCAGGTGGTGCAGCTCGCGTCGGCTGCGGGGCTGGAGGTGGTGAGTCTCAGCCGGACGGGCGGCGTGGACCTGACCGTTCCCGGCTCGATCGGAAGACGAGCTCGAGGCGGCGCTGCGTCATGCCCAGGGGTGGGACCTCGTCACGAGCCTGCCGGACGGCGTCGACACCGTGGTCGGCGACCGCGGCTACCGGTTGTCCGGCGGCGAGCGCCAGCGGCGGGCGACCGCGCAACTGCCGCCGAAGGCGCCTTCGCTCGTCGTGCTCGACGAGGTGACCGCGCACCTGGACTCAGAGTTCGAGGCGGCGGTGCAGGCCGCGCTCGACGCCGCCCTGGTGGGCCGGACGTCGGAGATCGCGCACCGGCTCCGCAGGCCTCGTCGTAGTGCTCGACGAGGGCCGGGTGGTCGAGACCGGGACGCGCGACGAGCTGGTCGGCGCCGGCGGACCGTACGCCGGCCCGTACCGGACCTGGTTCGCGCCCGCCGCGTCCAGGCCGCGGTGGCGTCGCCGCCGCGGCGGGGCGGGTCAGACGACTTTCAGCGCGTCGTCGAACCGCACGTCCACCTCCATGTCAGTCGTCGACGCCGGTGTGCTCCTCGCCGCCCGAGTCGTCGTTGACCAGCGTGTACTCCGGCGTGCCCGCCACACAGACGGCCTGGACGTACCTCTCGACGCCGTCGCGCTCGAGCTCCACCAGCACGCGCGAGCCCGGCCCGCGCTCCTTCGCGTCGACGCGCCACCCGCTCGCGGGCGTCGCGTACTCGAGCGAGACGACGTCGCCCGTGCACGACGCGCTCACGACGCCCCCCTCGAGCGACCAGGTGCGGACCACCGGGGCCGCGGGGTCCGTGGTCGGGCCGGTCGTGGGCTCGGGCGTGGCCTCGGCCGACGGCGTCGCGGTGGGCGACGTGGTCGGCGCGGCGGCGAGGGCGTCCCGCTCGGCGGCGAGCGCCGCCGCGACCTGACCCTCCGAGAGGACGGCGCCCGGCTCCTCGCCCCGCGCGCCGGCGGCCGTCACCGCCCCCCACGCGACCGCCGTCGCGACGGCGGTGCTCAGCAGCCAGGCCGTCGGCCCGGCCGCGCGTCGAAGGGATCGCACGCCCTCATCGTGGCGCAGCGCCCGCCGCGGAGCATCAAGGCCGCGTTAAGGCGGTCGCAAGAAGGCCGCACGAACCCCTGCCGAACGGCCGGCGCGCGCCTCCCGGACCGCCCCGATGCCCTACCGTCCGTGATGTGGCCGACGTGCTCATCATCGAGGACGACGCGACGATCCGGACCGCCCTCGTCCGCGCCCTGACCGCCCGCGGCCACTCCGCCATGACCTCGCCCACCGCGATGGACGGGCTGCAGAGCCTCGTCGCGCACCGGCCCGACGTCGTCCTGCTCGACCTCGGCCTGCCCGACCTCGACGGCTCCGCCCTCCTGGCGATGATCCGCGCGGTCAGCGACGTCCCGGTGATCGTGGTGACCGCGCGCGACGACGGCGCGGAGATCGTCGCGCTGCTCGACGCCGGCGCCGACGACCACCTGGTGAAGCCCTTCGCCATCGACCAGCTCGAGGCTCGCATCCGCGCGGTGCTGCGTCGCGCGTCGACGGCGCCCGCCGCGGGTCCGATCGTCGTCGGCGGGCTGGTGGTCGACGCGCGGGCGCGCACGGTCACGCTCGACGGCGAGCCGATCGAGCTCAGCCCGCGCGAGTTCGACCTGCTGCACCACCTGGCCGAGCGCGCCGGCGAGGTCGTCACGAAGCGCCAGCTGCTCAGCGAGGTGTGGCACCTGCCGTACGGCGGCGCCGACCGCAGCGTCGACGTCCACCTGCACTGGCTGCGCCGCAAGCTCGGCGAGACCGCCGAGGCGCCCCGGTACCTGCACCGGGTCCGCGGCGTCGGCGTCCGCCTCGCCCCGCCCGACGCGCAGGCGGCCGCACCGCATGACGCGCCGCCCGGCGCGCCGTCGGGCGAGGGCTGACGCGTGCGCCGGCTCCTCGTCCGCTACGGCGTCGGGATGTCGTCCGCGGTGCTGGTCGCATTCCTCGTCCCCCTCGCGCTGCTCGCCCGCACCCAGGCGCACGACCGCGCGCTCGACGCCGCGCGCGAGGACACGCAGCGGATCGTCGCCCTCGCGGGCGGGGCGACGCTCGACCGGCCCCGGCTCGAGGCCGAGGTGCTCGCGGTCGACGAGGGGCCACGGACGACGACGGTGTTCCTGCCGGACGGGAGCGAGATCCCCGAGCCGGCGCCCCGCTCGGCGGCCGTCGAGCTCGCGTTCCTCGGCCGCGCGGTGACGGCCCGGACCGACGGCGGCGTCGAGATGCTCGTCCCCGTGGCGACCGCCGACGGCCTGGCGGTGGTCCGCACGTTCGTGCCCGACGCAGAGCTCATCGCCGGCGTCTGGCGCACCTGGGCGCTGCTGGGCGGCGCCGGCGTGCTGCTCCTCGCGGCGACCGCGTTCGCCGGCGACCGGATCGCGCGCAGGCTGGCGCGCTCGACGCAGGACCTCGCGGTCGTCGCCGAGCGCCTGGGCTCGGGCGACCTCGCGGCGCGCGTGACGCCGTCGGGCCCGCCCGAGGTGGTGTCCGTGGGGCGGGTGCTCAACGAGCTGGGCGCGCGTGTGTCCGCGCTGCTCGCGGCGGAGCGCGAGCTCGTCGCGGACCTCTCCCACCGGCTCCGCACACCGATCACCGCGCTGCGGCTCGACGTCGATATGCTCGACGACCCGGCCGAGCGCGCGCGCATGGCCGCGCACGTGGACGAGCTGGTCAAGGCGGTCGACGCCGTCGTCTGGGCCGCCCGCCACCCGACGTCCGACGCGCCCGCCGCGCGGTGCGACGCGACCGCCGTCGTCGGCGACCGGGGGCGGTTCTGGGGCGTGCTGGCCGCGGACCGCCGCCGGCCGCTGCGCGTCGACCTCGCCCCCGTGCCCCTCGCCGTTCCCGTGTCCGCCACGGACCTCGGCGCGGCCGTCGACGTGCTCGTCGACAACGTCTTCTCGCACACGCCCGACGGGACCGGGTTCGCGCTCGTCGTGCACGCCGTGCCCGACGGCATCGAGGTCGCCGTCGAGGACGACGGGCCGGGCCTGCCGGCCGCGCCCGTGATGGCCCGTGGGCACTCCGGCGCCGGGTCGACCGGGCTGGGGCTCGACGTCGCCCGGCGCACCGCGGAGGACGTCGGGGGCCGCCTCGACGTCGGGCGCGGCGCGTCGGGCGGGGCGCGCGTCGCGCTCGTGCTGCCGACCGCCTGAGGCTGCCCGAGGCCGTCGGGCGCGGTGATCGCACCCGGCCCGGCGGCGGCGTCAGGGCGTCAGTTGGCGCCCGTCGGAGGTCCGAGCAGCCTTAACGCAGCCTTGACGTCCACTTGCCGCGGCCCTCACGCGGGCCCGGCGAACCTTCTCGTGTCCTCACCTGGAGCGAGAAGGAGAGAAGTGCGGTGTCCCGACCTACCTGGCGCAACCGATCCATCGTCGCCGCGGGCTCAGCAGCCCTGCTCGTGGGCACCGGCGTCGCGGCGCTGGCCGCGACCGGCTCGTCCCCCGACGGAGCCGCCCAGCCCGGCCCGGCCCCGCAGACGACGACCGACGGCCGCTCGGCCGAGCTCCGGGCGTCCGTCGACGACCTCATGGGCCAGGTGGACGCCCTCGAGGCTTCGCTGGCGGCCACGCCGACGCCCAGCCCCGCAGGCACGCCGGGGTTCGACGACAACGGCCGCGACCGCCCGACCGGCGTGAGCGACGACGACCACGGGTACGTCGGACACACCGACGACGACGGCGACGACGACCACGGGTACGACGACGACGACCACGGCGACGACCACGGCGGCGACGACGACCACGGCGATGTCGAGTCCGATGACGACTGACCCCCGCCGGGCGCTGGCCGCGCTCGCGCTCGTGCCGGTGACCGCCGGCGCGTTCGCGGGCGCGGTCGCCTGGGCCGCGGACCGGCCTGCGCAGACGGCCCCGACCGACCTGGTGCAGGCCACCGTCCAGGCGGCCCCGTCGGGTGCGACGCTCGACCCGCGCGTCGCCGCCGTCGCCGAGCAGCTCGACGTCCTGCGGGCCCGGCTCGCCGCGCTGCAGGCCGAGCTCGCCGCGCAGTCCGGGCCGGCGGCGCAGGCGCAGTCCGCGCAGGCGGCCCAGGCCGCGGCGTCCCGCATCCAGCGCACTGCGCCGGCCCCCCGCCCGGCACCGCCCGTCGACGCCACGACGCGGGCGTCGGGATGAGCGCCGCGACCCGGGCGGCCGTCCGCGCCCCCGCCGCGGGGACGCCGGCCACGTCCCGTACGGAGACCGACGCAGCGAGCCGCACCGAGGTGTTCCGTGCCATGGGCAGCGAGGTGACGCTCACCGTCGTCGGCCCCGGCCCGGACGCCGACGACGCGCTCGCGGCCGCGCGGGCCGCGGTCGAGCAGGTCGACGCCGCCTGCACGCGGTTCCTGCCCAGCCCGCTGACGGCCGCGAACGCGGACCCGGACGCCTGGCACGCGGTGCCGGCCACGCTCGCGACGGCGGTGCTCGAGGCGCGCCGCGCCCACGAGGCGACCGGCGGTGTCTTCGACCCGCGCGTGCTCGACGCGTTGCTCGCCTGGGGTCACGACGAGGCGCTCGCCGGCGGTCCCGCCGCGGTGCCCGCGCCCGTCTGGCCCGCGACCATGCTCCCGAGCGGCCTCCGGCTCGCTGCCGTCGACCGGCCGTGGCAGCCCCGGGCGCGCCAGGAGAGCGACGGCTGGCGGCTGCACCTCCACGGGCAGCCGATCGACCTCGGCGGGATCGGCAAGGGCCTGGCGGTCCGGGCCGCCGCGGAGGCGCTGCGCGGCGCCGGCCGCGGCGCGCTGGTCGACGCCGGCGGGGACCTCGTCGTCATCGGCGACGGCCCGGCCGGCGACTGGCGCGTGGGCGTCGAGGACCCGGCCGGCGGGGACGCCCCGGTGCTCGTCGTGAGCCTGCGCGACACCGGGTGCGCGACGTCGTCGGTCCACCGGCACAGCTGGCTCGCCGGAGACCGCCCGGTGCACCACCTCGTCGACCCGCGGACCCGGCGGCCGGGCGGCGAGGGCCTCGCCGCGGTGACGGTGCTCGGGCCGGACCCGGCGTGGGCCGAGGTGTGGAGCAAGTCCCTGTTCCTGGCCGGCGCCGCGCACGTACGCGAGCGCGCCGAGGACGCGGGCCTGGCCGCCGCGTGGGTGCGCCGCGACGGCGTCGTAGACATGACCGACGGCTTCACCCAGCACGTGACCTGGAGGAACGATGACTGACACCCTCGCCCTGGGCGTCACCCCGCGCGTCGGCCGGTCCAGGCTCGGGCCGATCGGCGCCGGGCTCGCCGTCGTCGCCGCGGGCGCCGCCAGCGGGCTCGCCGCGCGCGTGGTCCTCGACGCCGTCGCCGGTGTCGACGCCGTGCCCTGGGTGCTCGCCCGCGCGTCGGGCGTGACGTCGTACGTGCTGCTGCTCGCCCTGGTCACGACGGGGCTCGTGCTCGCGCACCCGTGGGCCCGGCACCTGCGGCGCCCCGCGCCGGCCACCCGGATCGTCCTGCACGCATCGCTGGCCACGTTCACGCTCGCGTTCACGGCGTTCCACGTCGTCGTCCTCGCGACCGACCCGTGGGCGCAGGTGGGCTGGCGCGGCGTCCTCCTCCCGATGGCGTCCGTCTACCGGCCGGTGCCCGTCACGCTCGGCGTGCTGGCGGTCTGGGCGGGCCTCGTCACCGGGGTGACGGCGCGGTGGGCCGGCCGGGTCGGCCGCGCCTGGCTGCCGGTGCACCGCGTGGCGCTCGCGGTGTTCGCGCTGGTCTGGGCGCACGGCGTCCTCGCGGGGAGCGACACGTCGGCGCTGCGCGGCTTCTACCTCGCGACCGGCGCGGCCGTAGCCGGCCTCGCAGTCAGCCGCTACGGCGCGCGGACGCCGCGCGAGCTCGCCGGCGTCGACGCGCGGGGGAGGGCGTGATGACCCCGCCGACGGCAGCCCCGCCGCGCACGTTCGACCCCTCCGCCGCCCCTACCGTGCCGGCGGCGCGGGTCACCGGCGACGACCGTCCGCGCGTCGACCTCCTCACCGCCGACGTGATGCTCCCCGCAGGCGGCTCGTGGATGATCCCGGCGCCGGCCGAGGCCCTCGCCGAGCACGCCGCCCGGTTCGGGCGCCTGCCGTCCGGCGCGGTCGGGCTGCTCGAAGCGGTCGAGGACGCCGGACTGACCGGCCACGGTGGCGGCCACGTGCCCGTGGCCGCCAAGTGGCGCCGGACGCTCGCGGGGCGCGGCCGGCTCACCGTGGTGGCCAACGGCGCCGAGAGCGAGCCGTGGTCCGCCAAGGACGCCGTGCTGCTGCGGCTGCACCCGCATCTCGTGCTCGACGGGCTCGCACTGACGGCGCAGGCACTCGGTGCCGCCCGGGCCGTCGTCTGGCTGCACGACGAGGAGGAGCCCGCCACTGTGCGCGCCGTCACCGACGCCCTCCGCGAGCGGACCCGGCATGGCGACTGCGGCCCCGTCGTCGAGGTGCTGGTCGGCCCGGCGCACTACCTCTCGGGCGAGTCGAGCGCCGTCGCGCAGGCTGTCGCGGGCAGGCGGGCGCTGCCCACCGCGCGTCGGCCGCGTCCGGCAGGCGCGCCACGGACGCTGGTGCACAACGTCGAGACGCTCGCGCGCGTCGCGCTGGTGGCGCGCGGGCCGGCGGCGGCGACGCGCCTGCTCACCGTCGTCGGGCCGGCGGGGCGTCTCGTCACGGAGGTCGAGCGCGGGTCGTCGCTGCTCGACGCGATGCTGGCCGCCGGCTGGCGGCAGGGGGCGGGCCGGCCCGAGGGCGTGCTCCTCGGGGGCTACGGCGGCACCTGGGTGAGCTGGGCGGACGCCGCGCGGGGGAGCATCGACCCCGGCGACCCGGTCGGTCGGCTGCTCGGCGCGGGCATCGTGGCACCGCTCGCCCGCGGCGCATGCCCGGTCGAGGCGACGGCGCGCATCGTCGAGTACCTCGCCGGGGCGGGCGCGGGACAGTGCGGCCCGTGCGTCTTCGGCCTGCCGGCCATCGCGGCGTCGGTCCGCAGGCTGGCCGACGGGCGTCCCGCACGCGCCGAGGTGCCGCGCCTGACGGCGGACCTCGACGCCGTCGCCGGGCGCGGCGCGTGCCACCACCCGGACGGGGTGGTCGGCCTGGTCCGGTCGATGCGCGCCGTCTTCGGCGAGCACGTGGCGGCGCACGAGCGCGGCGCGGGCTGCTGGACGGAGAAGGGCGGGCTCTGATGGCGACGCTGCGCGTGGACATGGTGGCCTGCGAGGGGATCGGGCAGTGCGCGCTCGTCGCGCCCGGCCTGGTCGAGCTCGACAGGTGGGGCTTCCCGGTGCTGCTGGAGGTCGGCGCACCGTCCGGCCCGGGCGGCCAGGCCGGGCGGTCCGGCCGCTCCGCCCGGGAGCGCGACGCGGCCGCGCGTCGAGCCGTCCGGGCGTGCCCGCGCCGGGCTCTATGGCTCGAGGAGGCCGCGCATCGGCCCGACGTGTCGGCCATGTACAGGATTCAGGTCCCTGGGGCCTGAGCTTGGGCCGCGTTGGTCGCGTCGCAGACGACGCAGGTGCCGCGGTCCGCCGTTGTGCACACCGACGACCTGACCTGCCGAGGCGGAGCGGCGCGGCATCGCGCGACGTCGAGCGGGCGTCACCGGTGGTCCCGAGAAGGTGGCGGCGTTCCGGCACGCGTGGATGGCCGAGGAGCTGCGGTTCTTCGAGCGCAGTGCACCCGATCGTCAACGGCATCTCGGACCGAGCGCTCGCAGAGGACGAGGACGAGGTCGCCGACGGCGGGGCCGTCGGCTCTTGATCCGCGTCAAGGACGTGCGGGGCGTGGCTGCCTAGCGTCGGGGCGAACCTACGAGAGGGGAGTCCGATGCTTCACCACACCGCCCAGCAGCCGATCCGTTCCGGCCTCGCTCGTCTGCTGACGGCGCTGCGTCCCGCCGTCGTGCGGGCGCACTGCGACACCGAGGACGGGCCCGCCGTCACCGCCGGCCGCCGCGCCCTGGAGACCGGCAACCTCAACCACGCGCTGCCTTGGATCCCCGCCGACGGCGAGGCCGAGCTCCGCGACGTCTTCGCCCAGGCGCTGCGCGTCCGTGCGCTCGGGCCGGACGCCGCCGAGGTCGCCGACAGGCTGTTCCTCGAGACGCTCGTCCGCATCCACCGGATGGGCGAGGGCGTCGGCTTCACCGGAATCAAGGCCGCCGGCGGCCCATTGGACCCGGTCGTCGGGGCCGCCGACGCCGCGATCACCTCCGGGGACGACGCCGCGGTCCTGGCCCTGGTGCCCGAGGAGCGGCATGCTCGGCTGCACCAGCTCTTCGTCGCGGCGCTCGCCCGCCAGCACCACGATGTCGACGACGTCGCGGCCGCGCGTGCGGGGGTCGACGCGTACGTCGCGTTCGTCACGTACGCCGAGGGGCACGACCACGTCGGGCCCGGGGCTGCGACGGGGTGCGGGCACCACGGCGCCGTCGGGCACGAGCCGACCCCGGACGAGCACCAGCACGAGCACCAGAACGCGCTCGAGCACGTCCGCTAGGTCGTCCGATGCTCCGGCTCGCGCGGGTGTCCGGCCAGTCGATGGCGCCCACCCTCCGCCCGTCCGACCTGCTCCTCACCGGGCCGGTCGGGCCGGCGGGCCTGCGCCGAGACCGAGGGTTCGGTGTGAAGCCCTCGGTCTCGCGGGAGGAAGGGCACGAGACGGCGGCGCGTGCTGGACCGCGGCGCGGGGACGTCGTCGTGCTCCGGCGGGGCCGGTTGCGGATGGTGAAGCGGGTGGTCGCGGTCGCGGGGGACGTCGTCGAGCTGGAGGCCGGGCGGCTGTTCGTCGACGGTCGGCCGGTCGACGGCCGGGCCCGCGTACGCGGTGCGCTCACGCAGACCTGGCGCGTCCCGGCCGGGCACCTGTTCGTCGCGGGCGACAACCCGGCCCGCTCGGACGACTCGCGCGTCTGGGCGGAGCCGTTCGTCGCGGTCGCCGACGTCGAGGGCCGCATCCTCGCGCGGCTCCCACGGCTTCCACGCCTGCCCAAGCGCGCTGGCCCGCGCGGTGTCAGCCCTCGTCGACCAGCTGCTGCAGCGCGTCGGGCCGCGCGATTTCGACCGACCGGCGCGCGCCGAGCGCGATCAGGCCACGCCCGGCGAGGCTCGTGAGCGCGCGGCTCAGGCTCTCCGGAGAGGTGTCGAGCAGCGACGCGACGTCCTTCTTGGCCAGCGGCAGCGTGACGGTAGGGACGCCGCCGTGCCACGTGGTGGGCAGGCCGAGCAGGTAGGCCGCGAGGCGCGTCTCGACGTCGCGCGAGGTCAGCGCGTTGAGTCGCGCCTCGGTGTCCGACAGCCGCTCGCTCACCGTCGCGAGCATGCGCAGCCCGATCTCCGGGTGCCGGCGGATGAGCCCCTGCAGGTCGTCGTGCCGGAACACGCAGAGGGTCGCGTCGTCGAGCGCGACGACGCGGTGGTCGGGCCGGTCGCCCGTGAAGACGGCCACCTCGCCGGTGAACTCGCCGGGCCCGAGCACCCGGACGATCTGCTCGGCACCGTCGGCCGACAGCCGCGAGATCTTCAGCCGCCCGGCGTGCACGACCAAGAGCTGCGCAGGCGCGTCGTCGGCCGCGTACGGGCTGCCACCGGCGGGCACCCGGGCGGGGCGGGCGAGCGCCGCGACCTGCTCCTGGTCCTGCGCGGACAGGCCGGCGAAGACGGGGACGCGCGCGACGCAGGTGTCGGCCATGGGCGCCAGCCTAGGATGCCGTTGCAGCAGGTCGGCGTACGCGGCCCCCTCGCTCGCGGACGTCCGCGCCCCACGAGCACGTCCAGCGGCCCGGCGAACCCCGGCCCGTCGACGACGAACGTGCCCAGCTCTCCGTTCTCGCCCGCCGGGTCGACGCCGTCGGCAAGGTCGGCGAGCAGAGCGTGACCCCGCCCGTGGGCCGCGCGGCTGCTCGCAGTTGCGTGCCTGTTACGCGGCGGGATGCCGGCGCCTCGAGCCGCGGAACCCCCGACGGGCGGCCACGGGTAGGACGACTACAGTCCGCAACGATGGCCGCCACCGCACGTCACCGGCCACGGCGGGTGGCTCTCCTCGCCGCGACCCTGCGCACCGCCGCCCGGCACGCCTGGTTCGTCGAGGGCGAGCTCGGCGGCCTGCCCGAGCTCGTCGGGTCCGGCGCCGTCTGCCTCGACGTCGGCGCGGAGTTCGGCCTCTACACGTGGTCGCTCGCCCACCTTGCCGGGCCCGCGGGCATGGTCCACGCCGTCGAGCCGCAGCCCGACCTGGCGGGCCTGCTCGCCGTCGGGCGCGGGCTGCTGGGCGCGCGGACCGTCACCGTGCACCGGGTCGCGCTCGGCGCCGAGCCCGGCGCCGGCCACCTGTCGCAGCCGAGCCGCGGCCTGGTGCGCGTCCACGGTCGCACGTTCCTCGCCGACGGCACCACCGGGCTCGGCTCCAACGCCGAGTTCCACCGGCACCGCAGCATCGACGTCGCGGTGGACACCCTCGACGGGCTCGTCGAGCGGCTCGGCATGGAGCGGCTCGACTTCGTCAAGGCAGACGTGGAGGGTGCCGAGGCGCGGCTCCTCACCGGCGGGCAGAAGACGCTCGCCCGGCTGCGCCCCTCGCTGCTGCTCGAGCTGGAGGACCGTCATCTCGAGCGGTTCGACTCGTCGGCCGGCGAGATCGTCGACGGGCTCGCCGAGTACGGCTACACCCCGTCGCACTGGGACGGCGAGGCGTGGCTGCCGGGGATCGTCCACCGCAACGTACTGTTCCGGCGGCCCCTCGCGCTGTAGCGGGTGGGCTTCGGTTCACCGGTTGCGACGAAGTCCACCCGATCGCGGGCTCCGGCCGGCTTCCGCTCGCGTGCGGTGCGAGCGCGGGCGCACGATGGGCCGCACCGTGCCGAGTCCGGGCCCCAGGGGTCCCACGTGGCGACGGCGGCGCCGCTCCCCTTCACGGGGGCAGCGCCGCCCTGCCCCGCACCGTCGCTTCCGCCGGTACCGGCCGGGCCGTGACTTCATCGACTCACCGCTCACGCTGCGGGGGACTCCGGGCTCGTCGAGGTGGGCGGTACCGCGGGGACGGTCACCGGGGACGCGCAGCCGCGGTTCGTGCTCCAGGTGGACGGGACGATGGCGTGGGGCCGTGGCGGCACCACCGAGCGCGACACGCTGCTCCACCGGCGGGCGCCCAGCCGGCTGGGCACGTACGGCGGGGTGTCGGCGGCCCCTGCGACGGCGCCGACGGGCGAGGGCGGTGCGCTGAAGGAACGATCACGACGCTCGCGCCCAGCTGACGGTCCGGGCGCGAGCGTCGTCGGCGCGGCTCCCTGTAGCCGCGGGATCAGGGGGTGATCAGCGGAACACGGTCGCCAGGACGCCGACCACGACGAACGTCGCGAGGATCCAGGCGATCGAGCTTCCGATCACGTAACCGGCGAAGCGGGCCTTCGCGGCGAAGCCGGGGCCCTTGGCCGGGGCCGGCGCGTAGTAGAGGTTCTCCGCGACGTTGCGGATCCGCTCGCCTGCATGGCGCGGGGTCTCGACGGGCAGTGCAGACATCGGTGGCCATCCTTGTGGGACGTGCTGGTGGGTGTTGCTGGGTGCCGGGGTCGCCGGCGGCTCAAGTCTGGCACGTCCGGGGCGCCGATGCCAGGACCGTAGACCTATGACACCCCTGACATTCGGGTGAACCCTCGGCCCGGACTTCGGTCCGTTGTCGGTCGGCCTACCAGCGGGTTTGCTCGTGAGCAGGCAGCAGTCCGTCGAGGAGATCCCGTATGCGCATCCTGGTGGTCCACGGTTCGAAGCGAGGCGGCACGTCGGGCCTCGCGGAGATGATCGGCGCCGCCCTGGGCGAGCTCGGCCACGAGGTGACCGTCGCACCAGCGCGCTCCGTGCCCGACCTGCCGCACACCGACGCCGTCGTCGTCGCCGGCGGCATCTACGCCGGCACGTGGCACGGCGACACCGTCTGGTTCGTCAAGCACCACGCCAGGGCGCTGCGCGAGCTGCCGACGTGGCTCGTCGGGTCCGGCCCTCTGGACGACTCGGCCGCGCGCGGCACGTTCACGCTGGGCGCAAGCGTGCTCAACCTCGCCACGCGGATCGGCGCTCGCGGCACCCAGGCGTTCGGCGGCTACCTCGCGGCGGACGCCAGCGGGTTCCTCGCCGCGGCGATGGCCAAGACCAAGGCGGGGGACTGGCGCGACCCGGAGCACGTGCGGCGCTGGACCAAGGAAGTCGACGCGGCGCTCGCCGCCTGAGAGGAGTCCATCGATGCCAACTCTGGTGCGGTTCGACGTCCGCGACCTGCCGTCACTGCTCGTCGTCGGGCGCGCGGTGCGCGTACGGATGGCCGACGAGATGGACGACCCGGTCACCGATCTCTGGATCCGCTGCCACGGCGACGGAACCCTCGACGAGCTCGAGGAGCTCGGCACGTTCGGCGACGCCTACGTCGGCTGGATGGGCGACTTCGACGCGGCGACCAGCAGCTTCGTGTACCTCTGCGGTGTGCTGCTGCCCGAGGGGGCCCCGGTGCCGGTGGGGTGCGACGTGCGCGAGCTCGGGCCCTGTCAGGCGGCGGTCGGCTGGGTGCAGGGCTGGCCCGACGAGCTGGTCCCGTTGGCGCAGGAGCTGACCGAGAAGGCGATGGCCGAGGCCGGCTGGGCGTCCGACGACGGCGCCGGTTGGGCGATGGAGCTGTACAACAGCCCGCGCTGGACAACGCCACAGCCCAACGGCGAGGTGGTCCTCGACTACTACATCCCGGTCCTCGCCAGCTGACCCCCCGTTTCCGCCGAGCGCATCGTTCTCCGCCCGGCGCGTACGTTCCGACGCCTGGGACGTGCGCGCTCGCACATGAACGATGCGCTCGGCAGAGCGGGTGCGCCCGGTCATCGCAGGGTGGCGACCAGGCGCACCTGCTCGCCGAGCTCGACCCGCTCCACGTACGGGCGGACACCGGGAGGCGCGGGTACGAGCGCGGTGACGGCGTCGAGGTCGACCTCGACGAGAGTGCGACCGCCGTCCTGGCGGGCGACGGCCACGCCGGCGGGCAGGTTGGCGAGGATCTCGCGCGCCGTGACCGTGACGAATCCGGGGCCCATCAGCGCCAGCCCGGGGTGGCTCACCCGCAGCGCCAGCGTCCACGTGCGGCCGGCCACGCCCTCGTCGTCGATCCGCACGTCCGCCGGCGGCGCGAACCGGGCCATCGCGGCCAGCGCGCCGGGGATGCCGGGGATCTTGCCGATGTCGACCATCGCCGTCACCGACGACCCTTCGCCGCGCACGTCCCGCGCGGCTGCGGCGCCGGGCGCGCCGCTGCTGCGCAGCACGGCGACCACCTCGTCGAGACCCAGGTTCAGCTCCACGCCTTCACCCTAGGTGCGCGTCCGACCCCGCCGCAGTTGGTGTGCGAGTCGCCGCGTGTGACGCCCCGGCCGTCACACGCGGTAACTCCTGTCCCACGTGCGGCGGGGTTGGACGACGAGCGGAGGCTGGCGCGGGCCGGCGGGCCGGCGGCGCGGCGGGGTCAGATGGTGCGATGCTCGGAGCGGAGGGTGGCCGTGGCGAGGTGGGCCTCGTCGACGGCGGAGCCGAGGCCCGGGCTCGTCGGGACGGGGACCCGGCCCGCGCGGGCGACGACCGGGGTCAGCACGATGTCGCGGGCGTAGTACTTGTCGGAGCCCGAGACGTCGCTCGGCAGCGTGAACCCCGGCAGCGACGACAGCGCGACGTTGGCGTACCGGCCGACGCCGAACTCGTGCATGCCACCGCACCACACGGGCCAGCCCGCGGCGGTCGCCAGGTCGTGGGCCGCCAGCGCGGCGCTGAGGCCGCCCATCCGCGAGACCTTGATGTTGAGCACCGACCCCGCGCGCAGGTGCAGCGCCAGCTCGAGGTCGGCGAGCGTCTCCACCGACTCGTCGAGGCACACCGGCGTGCCGATCGAGGCGGCGAAGCGCGCGGAGGCGAGCAGGTCCCGCGGGGCGAAGGGCTGCTCGATCATCGTCAGCCCGTACTCGTCGAGCGCGCGCAGCGCCTCCAGATGAGCATCCGACGTGGTGTACACACCATTGGCGTCCACATGTACGTCAAGGTCGGGCCAGGCGGAACGCACCGCACGGACCGGGTCGACGTCCCAGCCCGGCGCGATCTTCAGCTTCACACGGGGGTAGCCGTGTTCCACGTGCAACGCCACCTGCGCCATCAGGTCGTCGATCGTCGGCTCGATGCCGAGCGACACCCCGGCCACGACCTCGTCGCGCGTCCCGCCCAGCGCCGCGGCCAGCGGGATCCGAGCCGACTCCGCGAACAGCACCCACGCGGCAACGTCCACCCCGGCCTTCGCGAACTCGTTTCCGCGCACCCTGCGCCACAGCGTGCTGACGTCGCGCGGGTGCTCCCAGCGCGCGCCGAGCACCGCCGGCAGCAGGAAGTCGCGCGCCACCAGCCAGCAGGTGTCGACGTTCTCCGCGTTGTAGTACGGGCCAGCGGCGGACGCGATCTCGCCCCAGCCCACCGCGCCGCCCTCGTCGACGAGCCGCACCAGGATGTGGTCGAGGTGCCCCTTGCGGTGCGAGCTCGTCCGGAACTCGTGGACCAGGTCCAGCCGGACCAGGTGGAGCGAGGCCTCCACGACTCTCATCGGGACTCCTCCAGGTACAGGCCGAGGTCGGCGGCGAGCCGGTCCCGGGCGGCGAGCCGCCGGCGCGCGCCCTTGGCGGACCCGGCGGAGACGGTGGCCAGGACGTGGGCGACCGCGACGACGGCGGTCGGGGAGTCGGCGAAGCTCGCCGACTCGGTGCCCACCACGACGGTCTCCGTCGCGAGCGCGGCCAGCGGCGCGGCCTCGTCGTCCGTGATCGCGACCAGCGCGCCCCCCGCCTCGACGAACGCCCGTGCGAACGCGACCGTCTCCCGCCGGTACCGCCGGAACGAGAACGCGACGAGCACGTCGCTCGGCCCCACCTCGGGCACGACGTCCAGCGCGGCGTGGGGCCCGACGAGGCGCACGTGCGACAGCCCCACCGCCAGGTCCGCGGCGAGCAGGGTGGCGTAGGCGGCGGACTTCGCCGTGCCCGTGACGTATCGCCGCCGCGCCGCGACCACCAGTGCTGCCGCGCGGGGCAGCGCGCCGGCGGTGGCCACGGCCTCGAGCGCCGCCGTCAGGTGCGCCTCCTGCTGCACGACGAGCCTGCGGGTGAGCACCTCGGCCGACGCCCGGCCGCTTCCCGCGAGCCGCTCCGCGAACCTCTCGCCCGGCCCCGCCGCCCCCACCGGATGCGTTGCGTCCGAGGAAGGTGACGTCCTGGGGTCACCTTCCTCGGACGCAGCGGTGGGAGTGGCGGGGGGTGGGGCGGTCATGGGGTCGGGGTCCAGGGCTCGAAGCGGTAGACGCTCGTCTGCTCGTCGACGCGGCGGCACGAGACGGCGACCAGGCCGGCGTCGAACAGCTCGGGGAGCGCCGTGTGGAGACGGGCGCGGACGAGCGCGGCGGCCGCGGGGTCGTCGGACGCCAGGTCCGCGAACTCGGCGGGCAGCGGCAGGTAGGTCGAGCCCCCGGGGCCGGGCAGCGGCATCCCCCAGTGGCGACCGGACGGCTGCACCACGGGGGGCGGCGGGTCGGTGTGACCCACCCCCGCGGTGGTGGGCGTGGCGTCCGTGAGGTCCCACTCGACCACGAGCCGGTCGGAGTCCGGGCCGTAGAAGTCGGGGCGGAACCAGCGGGCCCGCGCGCCGAGCACGTCGAGGTTGACGTGTGCGTTGCGACCCAGGGCCGGGTCGTAGGCCCAGCGCATGTGCCGGGCGCCATGGGCGAGGGCGATACGTGCCTGCTCGCGCTTGAGCCGGCGGCCCAGCCCGTGGCCCTGGGCCTGCGGCGCGACGACGGCCGCCTGCGAGTAGTGGTACCAGTGGCCTTCGTCGTCCACGCCGGGGAACCCGTACGCGAACGCGACAACGTGCCCGGCCTCCGTCAGTACGCCGACGACCGAGCCGCCGTTGGCGGCGAGCGCGGACAGCAGCCGCGGGTTCACGCCGTGCGCGGGGTCCGTGTAGCCGAACACCTCGCGGTACAGCTGCGCGGCCTCCTGGAGCAGGAGCGGGTCGTGCATGCCGGTGACGAGCAGGCCGTCCTCGTCGCGCGTCGCCGGGACCAGCGGCGCGCCGAGCTCGGGCAGGTCCTGGGTCATCGGGGCTCCTCGAGAGGCCGTCCCGGGCTCCCGCCAGAAGATCGCGGGTCCGCCGCGGGGCGATGCGTCACACCCACTATACGTAGCGGATATCAGGCTTGCGAGGGTTCTTGTTTGCGCATTCGTCGTGGCATACGTTTCCTGTTCGTGAGCAGCACTCTGGCCACTGCCACCCAGGCGCGCGCCGACGAGTGGGCCGACACCCTCTGGCGCTACGCCGCGGCCGAGACCCCCAGCGGGGACGCCGCCGCGCTGGACGCGTTCGCCGACCTCCTCGCCGCCGATACCGCCGCGCTCGGCGCCACCGCCCGGCGGCTGCCCCTGCCGAACGGCGACGCGCTCCTCGTCGAGCGTCCGGGGGAGCGGGTCGGGAAGCCGGCGCTCCTGCTCGCCCACCACGACACCGTCCACCCCGTCGGCTCCGTACCGCTGCGGCGGGACGGCGACGTCCTGCACGGCCCGGGCGTCTACGACATGAAGGGCGGGCTCGTCGTCGTCCTCGCCGCCTGGGACGCCCTGCGGGACGCCGGCGTGCCCGCGCGAGCGTCGCGCCTGCTGCTGACGCCCGACGAGGAGATCGGCTCCCCGACCTCGTCGGCCCTCGTCCTCGAGCAGGCCGCCCAGGCCGCCTACGCCCTCGGTCTCGAGCCGCCGCATCCCGACGGCGCGCTCAAGACCTCGCGGATGGGCTCGACCCGTTGGCGGGTCTCCGTCGCGGGGCGCGCGGCGCACGCGGCCCTCGACCCGGGCGCGGGCGTCTCGGCGATCGACGAGCTCGTCGACCAGCTGCTCGCCGTCCGCGCGATCGCCGCCGAGCACCCGGACGTGCTGGTCAACGTGGGCATGCTCGGCGGGGGAGGGCGCACCAACGTGGTGCCGGACGCCGCGTCCGCGGACGTCGGCCTGCGCTTCGCCGACCTGGCGACCGAGGAGGCGTTCCTCGCGCGGCTCGCGGCACTGGCGCCGGTGCGGCCCGGCGCCGTGGTCACGCCCCAGGTGGTCACGCGGCGTCCGGCGTGGGCTCCCTCGCCGGCGTCCGACGAGCTGCTGGCGGCCGTCGCCGCGGCCGGTGCGCTCGTCGGACAGCCCGTCGCGGGCCGGGCCGCCGCCGGCGCCGCCGACACCAACCTGACCGGCGCCGCGGGCCTGCCGAGCCTCGACGGATTCGGCCCGCTCGGCGCCGGCGCCCACGCCGCCACGGAGCACGTGCTGCTCGCGTCCCTCCCCCGACGCGCCGCCCTCCTGGCTGCCACCCTCGCCACGGTCTGACCGTCCGACCCGCCTGGTCGCGCCGTTTCGTCGAACCCCGCCGCACGTGGGACGCATGTGACAAGGGGATCGCTCCCACCGGTCCCACGCGTCGACACCTGTCACACGTGCGGCGGGGTTCGACGGGCGGCGCGTCGGGGCCGGCGCGCGGGAGGATGGTGCGATGGCCAGGCAGACCCCCGTGTACTACTACTCGTCCGCGTCCGGGCTGGTCCGGAGCTTCGCTGAGCGCCTGGGCCGGCCGGTGTACAACCTCGCCGAGCGGGAGCACCGGCAGTCCGAGGCGGACGGGCCGTGGGTGCTGCTGACCCCGAGCTACAAGACCGGCAACGAGTCCAACGACACCGTCCCCGAGGGCGTGCGCCGCTTCCTGCGCTCGGAGCACAACCGGCGGCTGATGGTCGGGGTGATCGGCTCGGGCAACCGGAACTTCGGCCGGCACTACCAGATGGCCGCACGGCTGATCGCGCAGCGTTCCGGGCGCCCGATCCTCTTCGAGTTCGAGCTCGCGGGAACGCCCTGGGACGTCGAGGAGTGCCGGCACATCCTCGCCGACCTCGACGAGGCGCTCGCCTCGGCGCACGACGAGCGCACGCAGCCCGCCTGACGCTCTCAGCACCCTCGCCGCACCTGTCGACACGACGGTGTCCGCGCCCACTTGTCGCCGGTGGGGGTCAGCGGTCGGTGACGCTCCAGCGGCCCGCCGCGAGGTCGATCAGCCGCGGCAGGATCTCGTCGCCCTTCACGCGCAGCCCGTCGTGCAGGTACTCGTTGGTCACCCACACCTGGGCGTTGCCGAGCCGCGCGGCGGTGTCCAGCGCGAGGCCGAGGTCCACGTAGGGGTCGTCGTAGTACTGCACGGCGGCGACGGGGACCTCGTTACGGGCCAGCGCGGCCTCGTCGTACACGTGCGGCCACCAGGTGCGCGCGGCAAGCTCGTCGGCCACGGCCCGGAACGGGCGCAAGGCGCTGACCTGCGAGAAGGCCCACGGGAAGAACGCCTCGCCGGTGAGCCGCAGCGGCCGCGCGCCGGGTGCGAACTCCGGCCGGCGGGCCTTCTCGGCCTCGGCGGCCCAGCCGGGCGCGCGGGACCCCTGGTGGTAGATGGGCTCGTGCAGCGCGGCGTACAGGGGGTTGGCGGCCCACGACGTGTGGTGGGCGACCTCGTCGGCGAACGCCTGCGTGACGCGGCCGTCGCGGTCCAGCGCGTTGTCGAGCATCCAGTGCAGCTCGTCGATGCCCGTCGACATGCCGAACGGCAGGCCGAGCGCCTGGAGCCGCTCGACGCTCAGCGGCGTGCCGTCGGCGAGGACCACCTCGCCCGCGACGCACTGGTCGGCGATCGCGTGCAGCACGTCGAGGTCGCCGGGGAACGCGCGGTCGAGCTGGGCGTCGCGCTCCAGCTGCCGCGGGAACGTGCGCGCGTACACGTCCTCCGCCGTGGCGTCGATGCCGATCAGCCCACCCGTGACGTAGCACGCGGTGAGCGCTTCGGGGTGGGTGGAGAGGTAGGCCAGCGTGACGAACCCGCCGTAGGACTGCCCGAGCGCCGCCCAGCGGCGGCCGCCGTAGACGGTGTTCCGCAGGTGCTCGGCGTCCGCGACGATCGCGTCCTGCCGGAAGCAGGCGAGGTAGTCCGCCGCCACCTGAGCGGTGGGGAACGACGAGATCACACGGCCGTCCACGCGCGACGACCGGCCGGTGCCGCGCTGGTCGAGGAGCACCACGCGGTGCGTCCGCAGCGCGGTGGCCACCCAGCCGCCGCCCGGCATCGGCCGCGGGCTCATCCCGCCCGGCCCGCCCTGGAGGAAGACGAGCAGCGGCAGGTCCTCGTTCGCACGCGCCGGGTCGACGACCTCGCGGGCGAACACCTCGATCGAGCCGAACCGCGGCGGGTCCGCCCGGTCGACGGGCACCTGCACCCGGTGCTCGCGCACCACGAACCCGGTCATCGCGTAGCTGTCCACGGCGGCCAGCCTAGAAGCCCGGCCCCCCACCTGGGCGCGAGGCGCCTGCGGCCGACGAGGTCGGTGCTTCGGTGCCAGTTCGGTGGATGCATGCACCGAGGTGGCACCAAAACACCGACTTGGCGCGTGGGCACCGCAGGGACGGCCGGGAGCGTGGGGCCAGGGCGCCGGCCGTGCGGCGAGCCGCCCGCAGCCCATGGGGCGGCGTGCCGGCCGTTGGTCCGCGCCGCCAGGTGCACGACGAAGGAACGGCGACTGCCACAGTTCGCGGCGTGCACCGGGTCCCGACGAAGGCGTGGGTGGCGCTCCTCGTCGTCTGCCTGGTGACCGGGCTCGGCGTCCCGTGGTGGGCCGGCGCCCGCTCGTCGGCCCGCTACCCGGTGAGCGCCGGCGACCTGGCCGCCGCCCGCTCCGCGCTCGCCCAGCTGCCGGTGCGGGAACCCGACGAGGCCGGCGGCTATCACCGCGAGCGGTTCGGCACGGCGTGGGCGGACGTCGACGGCAACGGCTGCGACACCCGCAACGACATCCTCGCCCGTGACCTGGTCGACGTCCGCACCGAGGACGGCTGCGTGGTGCTCGTCGGCACGCTCCTCGACCCGTACTCGGGCGAGCCGATCGCGTTCGTCCGCGGCCCGGACTCCGCGCAGGTACAGGTCGACCACGTGGTCGCGCTCGCCGACGCGTGGCGCACCGGCGCGAGCGCCTGGAGCCCCGCCCGGCGCCAGGCGTTCGCCAACGACCCCGCCAACCTCCTGGCCGTCTCCGGCGGCGCCAACCAGGACAAGGGCGCGAGCGACGCGGCAGCGTGGCTGCCGCCGCAGGCCGGGTATGCGTGCGTGTACGTGCTGCGCCAGCTGCGCGTGAAGGTCGCGTACGGGTTGTGGCTGACGCCCGACGAGCGAGCGGCTGTCGAGCGCGGCCTCGACCGCTGCGTGGTCGCCGGTCCCTAGCCCGCCGGCAGCGCGACGTCCTCGCCGGTGAGCGTCACCTCGAGCCCGCCGGCCACCACGTCCGCGCCGGTCAGCTCGATCCCGTCCGGCAGGCCGGTCACCGGCACGCTCAGCCCGCTGACGGCGTCGCGCACGATGTCCGGCAGCGCGTCGACGCCCACCGCTGTCCCCGCCAGGTCGGCGGCCGCGATGTCGACGAACAGCTCACCACCGTCCACCCGTGGCTCCAGCGTGAGCCCCCACGGCACCAGCAGCACGGTCCCGGACGCCCGCATCGCGGACCCGGCGACCTGGAGGTCGACCTCCAGCCCGTTCTCCACCATCCGCTGGTGGACCATCTCCGTGGGCACCGTCGCGGTGACCACCACGGCCCGCGCGACGTACGGCTCCCGCACGGCGACGCCTGCGGCCCGGACGCTCACGTCGGTGACGTCGCCCTGGTCCAGCGCGATCCGGTCCGCGGTGACGCGGACCTCGTCGAGCCTGCCGGCGGCCACCTGGAGCAGGAACGGCCGCCCACCCGCGATCGAGGCCTGCACGTCGCCGCCCGTGCCCAGCGCGTCGCCCATCGCGCCCGCCAGCCTGTTCTCCGTGGCGGTGCGGAGCACCAGGTCCGTGACGGCCGCGGCCGTGACGAGCACCAGCGCCACCACGACCGTGATCGCCAGCGCCCGCCTGCTCACCGCGCCCTCCGTCCGCTCGCCGCCGACCCCACCGTACGGCGGCGCGGCCCACGTCACGTTCGGGACGCCCTGTGGCGGGTGTCACACCCCGCTCCTACGCTGGAACCACGCTCGGGTTCCTGGTCGGGGGCGCACGACGATGTGGGCTGCAGATCTACTGGTCGCACTGATCCCCGGGGTGGCGCTCTTCGCCACCCTGAGTCTCCGGTCGCCCGACGAGCCCCCGCCGCGCTGGCGGCTCGCGCTGGCCGACAGGCTGGAGGTGCTCGCCCACGCGCTGCGCCGGCCGCGGCCGGTGGTCCCGGACCCCTTCGTCACGCTGCACGTCCAGGACCGGCTCGGTGCCGTCGCCCGGCACGTCCAGCGCCTCGAGGCGGACACGACGGTGATCGCGCGCGCCGAGAAGATCATCGCGACACAGATCGCCTACGACTACCTGCTCGAGGAGGCCTGCCGCATGGCGGGCGTCGACGTCCTGCCCCACGCGCAGGGCGACCCGGCGGAGCGCTTCCGCGAGGAGGTCGAGCTCGCGGGGCGCGGCTGGGCCTGGTGAGACTCGGCGGGAGAGGATCCGCCCGACGAGCTCTGCTCGCCCTCGTGCCCGGGGCACCGCTCGTCCTTGGGGACGGCGCGCATGACGTCGTCGACGTAGGCACCGCAGCCGGACCAGGTGGTCTTCCCGCACACCGTGCAGGTGACCGGGTAACAGATCCGGATTCCTTCAGGCGAGCATGAGGAAGAGCTTCTCCAGCTCCTCGGAGGTCAGACCCTCGGCGGCGTCGGCGTCGGTCTGGGAGTCGTTGAGGCAGTCCTTCATCGCCGTGGAGACGATCGCGAACCCTGCCTTGTTCAGCGCCGAGGACACGGCGGCGAGCTGCGTGACGACCTCGCGGCACGAGCCGCCGTTGTCCACGGCGGCGATCACCGCGGTGAGCTGGCCGTTCGCGCGGCGCAGCCGGTTGAGGATCTTGCGACGGGCTTCCTCGTTCGTGGTGGTCATGGCCTGCTCCCTTCCAGGGGCTGCGCCCGGACCTCGGCCATGTCGAGCTGCCGCACCGCGTCGATCACCCGCTCCAGGTCCCGGCCGGAGATGGCGCCGGGCTGGGCGAAGACGAGGACGCGCTCGCGGAAGGCCATCAGCGTGGGGATCGACGTGATGCCGAACATCCCGGCGAGCTGCTGCTGCGCCTCGGTGTCGACCTTGCCGAACACGATGTCGGGGTGCTGGTCGGAGGCGGCCTCGAACACCGGCGCGAACATGCGGCACGGCCCGCACCAGGCGGCCCAGAAGTCGAGGAGGACGATCTCGTTCTCCTCGACGGTTGCCGGCAGGTTGTCCAGCGTGATCTCGCGCGTGCTCATGGCTGCAGTATACCCCGGGGGGGTTAGGTCGCCGAACGGGACCCGCCCGGATCAGACGAGCACCAGCACGGCGCCGCACACCGCGACGATCCCGCAGGTCGACGCCAGCAGCGCGACGGCCGCGCCACCCGGCAGGCTCCGCTCGTCGGCCAACGCCGCATCGACGCGACGGTTGTGGCGGCGCGCGAGCCACCACAGGGCGGCGACCGCCCCGAGCGCGAGCGCCGGGAGCACCGCCCCGGCCGGGCCGAGCGCCTCGGGAAGCAGCCGCATCCCGGCGACCGCGACGACCGTCAGCGCGAGGAGGGTGCGCCGCCACGCGAGGCGCGTGCGCTCCGGCTGGAGCCCGGGGTCGAACTGGCTCATCTCAGCACGAGCGCGAGCAGCACGAGGGCGGCCGTGACGGTCCCCCCGCCGCTGAGGGCGACAAGCATCGGCGAGCTCGGCAGCGGCTCCTCCAGGCGTAGCGCGCGTTCCGTCCGCATCCACTCGAGGTACGCCAGCGCCGGCAGCGCGATCCCGAGCACCAGCAGCACCAGCGAGGCGGCGAGGCGCAGCCCGGGGTGCAGCGGCAGGCCGAGCGCCTCCAGCGCCACGCCCGCGGCGACCAGGGCCAGGCCGGTACGAATCCAGGCGAGGAACGTCCGCTCGTTCGCCAACGTGAAACGCGCGTCGGGCTCGCGGCCGTGCCGGTAGACGGTGGCGGGGAACCTGCGGTCGGTCACGTGTCAACCGTAGGGGAGGCCGCCCCACTCGCAGCACGTCGCTGGGGAGAGCTCGTCCGGCTCGACGGCGGAGCGCTGCTCATCGATACCCCCGGCATCCGCTCGGTCGGGCCGCTGGTCAGCCGGCCCGCACCGTCAGCGTGCTCGTGCCGTCGGCCCGCGGGCGCACCTCGATCCGGTCGGCGATCGCCTGCTTGAGCGACTCGACGTGGGACACGACACCCACCACGCGCCCGCCGGCACGCAGCTTGCCCAGCTCGGCGAGCACCTGGTCCAGCACGTACGGGTCGAGGGACCCGAATCCTTCGTCGACGAACAGCGTGCCCAGGTCGATCCCGCCGGCCTCGGCGGTCACCACGTCCGCGAGGCCGAGGGCCAGGCAGAGGCTGACGTAGAACGTCTCGCCGCCGGACAGCGTCCGCGGGTCGCGCGGGGTGTCGGTCAGGTGGTCCACCACCCGCATCGCCAGCCCGGTGCGCCGACCGCCGCCGTCCTCCCGCTCGTCGCTGCGGGTCAGCGAGTAGCGGCCGTCGGACATGGCGAGCAACCGGTGGTTCGCGGCCGCGACCACGTCCTCGAACCGCCGCATCAGCACGAACGTGCCCAGGGTCAGCCCGCGCGCGTCCTCGCCGCCGGACGCCAGGTTCGCCAGCCGGATCACCGGCACGGCGGTGGCCGACGAGACCGCGAGCGCCCGTGCCCGCTCGACCACCGCGGCGCCGGACGCCTCGGCCGCGCGGGACGCCTCGGCCGCAACCAGGGCTGCGCCCGCCGCGCCCTCCGCCGCGGCGCGGGCCTCCCGCTCGGCCTCGGTCACGGACGCAAGGTCCACCACGAGGTCCTCGGGCAGCGCGGCGACGGCCGCCTCGGCCAGACCGGAGGCGATGCGGGCGGCATCGGCGTCGAACGTCGCCACCGCGTCCTCGAGTGCGGCGAGCGCGCCGGCGTCGAGCAGCGCCTCGGCAGCATCCTCCGGCGAGGCGAACCCGGCGGCCGCGACACCCTCGTCCCGCTCGGCCGTGCGCGTCGCGAGGTCCCGCGCCGCGCGCTCGCGCTCGACGAGGGCCACGAGCAGCTCGTCGGCCGCCTGGGCCTGCGTGGCGAGTGCCGCCTCCCGCGCCGCGACGCTCGCGTGACCGTCCCTGGCGGCCGCCACCTCGGCGGTCGCCTCCGCGAGCCCGCGACGCGCCGACGCAAGGTCCGACTCCTCGCGGGCCAGGCGCGTCGCCGACGTGGACCGCTCCTCGGTCCGCGCCCGCGTCGCGGCCTCGAACCCCTCGATCTGCGCGGCCAGCGCCTGCTCGCGCGCCGCGGCCCCCTCGCACGCGACGACGGCGGCGTTCGCCGCGGCCAGCCGTGCCTCGACCACCTCGCGCGCCGCCTCGCCGGCCTGGGCACCCAGCGCCTCCACGCGCCCGGCGGCCTGGTCGGCACGCTGCGCCGCGGTCCGTTCGGCCTTCTCGGCGGCCGATCGCTCCATTTCGGCCGCCTCGACGTCCGCGGCCGAGACATGACCCTCCGCCAGGCGTGCGGGCGCCGGGTGCTCGGTCGCGCCGCAGACCGGGCACGGCGAGCCGGGTGCGAGGTCCGCGGCCAGCTCGCCGGCCAGGCCGGCGGCGCGCACCCGCCGCAGGTCGTCGAGCGCGACGACGGCACGTGCCGTGGCACCCGATGCCTCCTGCCGCGCGGCCTCGTCCTGCGCCAACCGCGCGCGGGCCGCGGCCAGCTCGTCGTGCACGGCGAGCAGGGCGGTCTCGGTCGAGACCGCCGCCCGGTGCTCCGCGAGCCGCGCGGCGCGGCCGCGCGCGGCCGCGAGCTCGGCGTCCAGCGCGGTGCGCTGCGCCGGGCGGCCTGCCAGCCACGCGTCGAGCGTGGCCAGCTGCACCCGGTGCTCCTCGACCGCGGCCTGCGCCTCCGCGACGTCCCGCTCCCGGTCCGGGAGGCCCGCCTCGATCGCGACCAGCCGCCCGAGCGCCTTCGCCGTCGCCGCGGCCTCGCGACCGGCCCGCTCGACGTGGGCACGCAGCGCCGCGTCGGGAGCCGCACCCACCGGGACCAGCCCGTCCGGCGCGCCGTCGAGGGCGGCCTCCAGCGTCTTCACGGCGGCGTCGAGGGCGGCCGCCGCCGCCGCGGCTCCCGCGATCAGCGGACGCAGGGGCGCGGCCTCGCGCGCACGCGCCAGCTGCGCGCGCCGCTCGGTCGCCTCGGCGCTCCGGGCCGCCAACCACACCTGCTCGGCGCGCAGCGCATCGCGGCGGGCGAGCCGCCCGGCCAGGACGGTGGCCTCGTCCAGAACCGAGCGCGCCCGCGCGCGGGCCTCGTCGGCCAGCCTCGCCCGCTCCGCCACGGCGACAGCGGCCTCGGCCAGCCCGGCCGTTCGCCGTGCCACGGCGGAGCCGACGCCCACCGCGACGTCACCCGCTCCCGCGCACGCGGCGTCGACGTCGCCGCGCAGCGCCGCGAGCTCGTCGTCCGCCAGCCGGGCCGCCCCCGCGAAGTGGGACAGCGCCTCGCCGAGCGCGCCGCGCGCCGCCTCGACCCCGGCGTGCGCGGCCTTGCGCAGGTCGACGAGTCGCGCGGTCAGCTGGTCGTACACCTGCGTGCCGAAGATGCGCTGGAGCAGCACCCGCCGATCCTCGGGCTTGGCGCGCAGGAACGCGGCGAACTCGCCCTGCGGCAGCACCACGGTCTGGACGAACTGCCCGCGGTCCAGCCCGATCGCGCGCTGGATCGCCGCGCCGGCCTCGTCGGGCCGGTTGGTCAGCGGCTCGCCGTAGGCATCCAGCTCGTCCGGCGTCGCGCCGGCCGGGGTGTCCTGCGGCAGTCCGCGCCACACCCGGACCGTCGAGTTCTGCGTGGTGGTGCCCTCGCCGCGGCGCTTGGTGCGCTCGAACTGCGGCGTGCGCCGCACCCGGAACACACCCGACGGCACCTCGAACACCAGGTCGACGAAGCTCTCGGTGTCCGGCCCGGCGGCCGAGGACCGCAGCCGCTCCTCGCTGGCCTGCTCGGACGCGACCTTGCCGTAGAGCGCGAACACGACGGCGTCGATCACCGTCGACTTGCCCGCGCCCGTCGGCCCCTCGAGCAGGAACAGCCCCCCGGCCCCCAGCTCGGCGAAGTCGATCGTGTGCCGCCCGACGAAGGGCCCGATCGCCTGCAGCGTCAGCGTGCGCAGCTGCATCAGGCGCTCCGCGTCCCGGCGGTGACCGCCTCGTACGCGCGGCGCAGCACCGCGGCCTCGTCGGGCGTCGGCGCCGCACCCGTGACGTGCCGGACGAACTCGCCCGCCACCTCGAGCGGGTCGGACGCCGCGCCCACGGCCACGGCCCGCGACGCGGCCGCGTCGCCCGCCGGCTCGTGGAGCACCTGGAGCGCGTGCGGGAACCTCGACCGGACCCGGGCCTGGAGATCGGCGGGGCGGTGCTCGTCCGTCACCGTGACGCGCACCCAGTCGCCCACCTGCGCCTCGAACCGCGCGCCGAGCACCTCCTCCGACGTGCCGGTGACGTCCGAGAGGCGGCGGGGGACGGGCGCGGGGACCAGCTCCACCGCGGGCTCGTCGGCCCCCAGGTCCACCAGGACGGACGACTTGTGGTGGTCCTTCTCGGAGAACGAGTAGGCCAGCGGCGAGCCGCTGTACCGGATGCCGGGCGCCACCTGCTGCGGGCCGTGCAGGTGCCCGAGCGCCACGTAGTCGACGCCCGCGAACACGTCCGCCGGCACGTGGTCCACCCCGCCGACGCGGATGTCCCGCTCGGAGTCGCTCGCCGCGCCCCCGGTGACGAACGCGTGCGCCATCACCACGGCCCGGGGTTGGGGGCGGGACGCGCGGTCGGCGCGCACGCGGCCCATCGCCGCGGAGAGCACCGCGGTGTGCGAGCGCGGCAGCGGCGCGTCCTCGTCGGACAGCTGCACGCGCGCGAAGTCCGGCTCCAGGTAGGGAAGGCCGTAGACGAGCGTGTCGCCGACGAGCACCGGCTCGCCCACCGACGAGACCCGCGTGCGCAGCCGCACGCGCTCGCGCATCAGGGCGGCGCCGAAACCCAGGCGGGCCGGCGAGTCGTGGTTGCCGGATGTCAGGACGACGGTGGTCAGCTCGGCGAGCCGCGCGAGCCCGTCCGCGAGCAGGTCGACCGCCTCCGCCGGCGGGATCGCGCGGTCGTAGACGTCGCCGGCCACCAGCAGCGCGTCGACGTCCTCACCGCGCACGACGTCGACGAGGTGGTCGACGAACGCCGCCTGGTGCTCCAGCAGGTCGATGCCGTGCAGGGTGCGGCCCAGGTGCCAGTCGGACGTGTGCAACAGCCGCATGACCGCACGCTAACCGCGGGGTCCGACAGAGCGTGGGAGGCGGGTCAGTCCCAGCCGTCGTCCTCGTCGGGCCCGGCGAGGGACCCGATGTGGACGGCGTGCAGCACGTCGCGCAGAACGTGGTGGGGATCGCGCAGCGTGACGGGGATGCCGGCCTCACGCGAGGCCATGTACAGCTGCAGGACGAAGGCGACGCCCGACGAGTCCGCGAACGTCGCGCGCTCCGCGTCGACCACGATCGGCAGGCCGTGCATCAGCGCGATCCCCATGCTGTCGCTCGCCTGCGCGCGCAGGTCCGCGTCGATCTCGCCCGCGAGCCTGACCACCGTGCTGCCGTCCACCACCTCGACCTCGATGGTGCCGCTCACGCCCGCCTGCAGGTCGTCCATACCGCGCTCCTCGCTTCGATCGGCACGCCGATGGGCCGACCGACTGCGACCATACGGCGTCTCGCTGTCCACGTCACCCATAAGGACGCTTTACTTTCTCAAGACCTGAACGGGATGCGCGGGCTCGGAGTTCCCACGGATCGTCAAAGCCTTCGGCCGCGCGCGCGGCGGCTGCGAGGATTCGGATCCGTGAGCAGCCATCGCCTCTCCCGCGCCGCGTCGGCGCGCGCCGCGGTGGTGCTGCCGGCGATCGCCTATCCCGAGGATCTGCCGGTCAGCGCGCGGCGCGCCGACATCGCCGAGGCGATCGCCGGCCACCAGGTGGTCGTCGTCGCGGGGGAGACCGGATCGGGCAAGACGACCCAGCTGCCGAAGATCGTCCTCGACCTGGGCCGCGGGCGGGCCGGTCAGATCGGCCACACGCAGCCCCGCCGCATCGCGGCGCGCACCGTCGCCGAGCGCATCGCGTTCGAGCTGGGCGTGCCCCTCGGCGGGGCCGTCGGGTACCAGGTGCGGTTCACCGACGCGTCCGCCGACTCGACCCTCGTCAAGGTGATGACGGACGGCGTGCTGCTCGCCCAGATCCAGCGGGACCCCCAGCTGCGGCGCTACGACACGATCATCATCGACGAGGCCCACGAGCGGTCCCTCAACATCGACTTCCTGCTCGGCTACCTGACCCGGCTGCTGCCGCGCCGGCCGGACCTCAAGCTGATCATCACGTCCGCGACGATCGACTCCGCGCGGTTCGCCGCCCACTTCGCGTCGGCCTCCGGCGAGCCCGCGCCCGTCGTCGAGGTCACCGGCCGCACGTACCCGGTCGAGCTCCGCTACCGCCCCCTCACCCCCGCAGCGTCCGAGGTCCCCGTCGCCAGGGCCACGCGCACCTCGGACGCTGCGAAGGACCTCGTCCAGGGCATCGTCGAGGGGGTCGAGGAGGTCATGGCCGAGGGACCGGGAGACGTCCTCGTCTTCCTCTCCGGCGAGCGCGAGATCCGCGACGCGACCGACGCCCTGCGCGGCGCGTTCGGCCCTCGCGTCACCGACCCGCGCCACCCGCAGGCCGTCGAGCTGCTGGCCCTCTACGCACGCCTGTCCGCCGCCGAGCAGCGCCGGGTCTTCGAGCCGCACGCCGCGCGGCGTGTCATCCTCGCCACCAACGTCGCGGAGACGTCGCTGACCGTCCCGGGTGTGCGGTACGTCGTCGACTCCGGCACCGCGCGCATCTCGCGCTACTCCAAGGCGACCAAGGTGCAGCGCCTGCCGATCGAGCCGGTCTCCCAGGCGTCCGCCGACCAGCGCTCCGGCCGCTCCGGCCGCCTCGCTCCCGGCGTCGCGGTCCGGCTGTACTCGGAGGAGGACTACACCGGCCGGCCCCGGTACACCGAGCCGGAGATCCTGCGCACCTCGCTCGCGTCCGTCATCCTCCAGATGGTCGCCGTGGGCGTCGTCTCCTCGCCCGACGAGGTCGCGGACTTCCCCTTCGTCGACCGCCCCGACGTGCGCTCGGTCCGCGACGGCGTCGCCCTCCTGACCGAGCTCGGCGCCCTCGCCAGCGCCCCGTCCCCCGACCAGATCGGTGCTTCGGTGCCAGATCGGCAGATCGATGCACCGATTCGGCAGCGAAACACCGATCTCGCCGGCGGGGAGGGGGCGGCGGGCAAGGGTGGGGGCACGACGAAGGTGCGCCTCACCGACGTGGGCCGTGCGCTGGCGCAGCTGCCGATCGACCCCCGCCTGGCGCGGATGGTGGTGGAGGCGGGCCCGCGCGGGGTGGCCCGTGAGGTCGTCGTCATCGCCGCCGCCCTGTCGATCCAGGACCCCCGCGAGCGCCCCGCCGAGCAGCGCGAACAGGCGGACCGGCTGCACCGCAGGTTCGCCGACCCCTCGTCGGACCTCCTGACCTACCTCAACCTGTGGACCTGGCTGCGCCGCACGCAGAAGGAGCTGTCCGGCTCCGCGTTCCGACGGCTCCTGCGCGCCGAGCACCTCAACTACCTGCGGATCCGCGAGTGGCAGGACGTCGTCACCCAGCTGCGGGACCTCACCAAGCCCCTCGGCATCGACGCGAGGGGCGCGCCTCGCCCGGTGGACGACTCACCCGACCCCGCCCGGCGCACCACGCCAACGGTCGACGGGCCCATCGCGACGGCCGGTGGGCGCCGCCCTCGCCGCGTCGCCCCCGGTGCGATCGCGTCCAACCCCGCCGCAGTTGTGACGGGTGGGGCTGACGTGACAGGTGAGACGTCACATCAGTCCCACCCGTCACAGCAGTCCCACGTGCGGCGGGGTTCGACGACGGAGGCGGGCGACGACGAGGCCGAGGGGCGGACCCGCTGGCACTGGGACGCCGACCCGATCCACACCGCGCTGCTCTCGGGCCTGCTGTCGCAGGTCGGGATGCAGCTCGCGACCGAGGCGTCGGCCGCTCGTCGGGCACAAGACAGGGAGCAAGGCCAGGACGCCGGACGCAACCGCCCCCGCAACGAGTACCTCGGCGCACGCGGCGCGAGGTTCGCGATCTTCCCCGGCTCGCCGCTCGCCAGGCGCCCGCCGTCGTGGCTGATGGCCGCCGAGCTGGTCGAGACCTCGCGGCTGTGGGCGCGCGACGTGGCGCGGATCCGGCCGGAGTGGGTCGAGGAGCTGGGCGCGCACCTGGTGCGGCGGAGCTACGCGGACCCGGGCTGGTCGCCGCGGCAGGGCGCCGCAACCGTCACGGAGAAGGTGCTGCTGTACGGCATCCCGCTCGTCGCCGGGCGCCGCGTGCTGCTCGCCCGCGTGGACCCGGAGCAGGCGCGTGAGCTGTTCGTCCGGCACGCGCTGGTGCAGGGCGAGTGGACCACCCACCACACGTTCTTCCACGCCAACCGCCGCCTGCTCGACGAGACCGCCGAGCTCGAGGCGCGCGCCCGGCGCCGTGACCTCGTGGTGGACGACGACGTCCTCTTCGACTTCTACGACGAGCGCGTGCCGGCCGACGTGGTCTCCGTCCGCCACTTCGACACGTGGTGGAAGAAGGCCCGGCATGCCGACCCGGACCTGCTGACCTTCACGCGCGAGCTGCTGGTGCGGCCCGGTGCGGAGTCGATCGACGTCACCGCGTTTCCCGAGCGGTGGCCCGCCGGTGACCTGTCGCTGCCCCTGACGTACCAGTTCGAGCCCGGCACCGAGGCCGACGGCGTCACCGTCCACGTTCCGCTCGTCGCGCTCGCGCGGCTGCGGCCGGAGGGGTTCGACTGGATGGTGCCGGGGCTGCGCGCCGAGCTGATCACGGCGACGATCCGCGCGCTGCCGAAGGCCGTGCGCGTGCAGCTGGTGCCGGCGCCGGACGTCGCGCGGGCCGTCGATGCGTGGATGTCCCAGAACATGGCTTCGTGGGCGGACACGGTGCGCGCCACCGACGCCGCGCCCTCCTTCCACGAGGCGTTCGCACGGGCGGTTCGCGCGCTGCGGGACGTGTCGGTCCCGGCGGACGCGTTCGACGACGAGCGCCTGCCGCCCCACCTGCGGATGACGTTCCGCGTCGTCGACGCGGGCGGCGGCGTGGCCGACGAGAGCAAGGATCTCCTCGCGCTCCGGCGGCGCCTGGCCGGGCGTACCCAGGACGCCGTCGCGGCGGCGGTCCGCACCGCGGTGCGCGCCGCGATGGAGGAGGCGCGCGCCGCCGCGTCGTCGTCGGACCCCGCCGCAGTTGGGACTGGTGGGGCTGGAGGGGCTGGAGGGACGTCACACGGGTCACACGCGGCACTCCAGTCACACGTGCGGCGGGGTAGGACGGGGGATGGCGCGCCCGCGCGCGCCGGCCTCGAGCGGGACGGGCTCGCCACCTGGCCCGACGACCTCACGCTGCCGGACGTCGTCGAGACCGCCGGCCCGGCCGGGACGATCCGCGCCTACCCCGCCCTCGCCGACCCCACCGCAACGTCCGAGGTCCCCGTCGCCAGGACAACGTGGACCTCGGACGCACGGGGCGTGGGGGTGCGGGTGCTCGCGACCGAGGCGGCAGCCCGCGACGCCCACCACCGGGGACTGCGGCGGCTGCTGCTCCTCGACGTCGGCCTGACCACCGCCCGGATCACCAGCCGATGGGCCGGGAACCAGGCGCTGGCGCTGGCCACCAGCCCGTACTCCGACACGGCCGCGCTGGTCACGGACGCGCAGCTCGCGGCCCTCGACGCCCTCGTCCCGCACCCCGAGCGGGTCCGGGACAGGCCGGCGTACGACGAGGTCCGCGCGCTGACCCGCGACGCGCTCGAGGACGAGGTCCACCGGCTGGTCGGCGTGCTCGTCGACGTGCTGACGGCCTGGCGCGAGGCCGACCGCGCGGTGCGCGAGTCCACCAGCCTCCCGCTCGTCGCCGCCGCCCGCGACGTGCGGGAGCAGATCGCCACGCTGGTGGCCGACGGGTTCGTCGTACGCACCGGCGCCGCCCGCCTGCCCCACCTGACCCGGTACCTGCGCGCGGCGACCCTCCGCCTGGCCAAGGCCGCGGAGAACCCGCATCGCGACCAGGCGCTGGCCGCGCAGGTCCGCGAGGTGCAGCTTGCGTACGACGAGGCCGCGACCCGCGCCGCCGCGGCGGCGCCCGACCCCGCGCGGGACCGCGCGCTGGACGCGATCCGCTGGCAGCTGGAGGAGCTGCGCGTCTCGCTGTTCGCCCAGCAGCTCGGCACGCCGGAGAAGGTGTCCGAGCAGCGGATCCGCAAGGCGCTCGCGGCGCTGTAGGTCAGCACGGCCGGCGCCACGCCACGGCGGCCGGCGCTGTCGGACTCCGAGGCGCGTGGGTCCCATGCGCCAGGATGCGCCTCATGACATTCCGCTGCTTCGGGTCCGGGGACCCGTTGATGGAGGCCTACCACGACGAGGAGTGGGGCCTGCCGGTGCACGACGAGGCCGCCCTGTTCGAGCGCATCGCGCTCGAGGGCTTCCAGTCGGGCCTGTCGTGGGCGATCGTGCTGCGCAAGCGCCCGGCGTTCCGGAAGGCGTTCGCCGGGTTCGACCCGGCGGCCGTCGCGGGCTTCGGGGACGACGACGTCGAGCGGCTCCTCGCCGACGTGGGGATCGTCCGCAACCGCCTGAAGATCGAGGCCACGATCGCCAACGCTCGCGCGCTCGTAGCGCTTCACGAGGCGGGCCGCACGCTCGACGAGGTGGTCTGGGGCCATCTGCCGACGGCTCGGCCGAGGCCCGCCAGCTGGGCGGACGTCCCGTCGACCTCCCCGGAGTCGGTGGCGATGGCCAAGGAGCTGAAGAAGCTCGGCCTCCGGTTCGTCGGGCCCACCACCGCCTACGCGGCGATGCAGGCCTGCGGCCTGGTCGACGACCACCTGGCAGGCTGCCTGGCCGTCGCCTGAGACGTCCGGTTCGCCCCGGAGAGGGCGCTCCGGGTGAATCCGGGTCCGCGTCCTCGGCGGCGCGCACCACCGGGGCTAGCATCGGGTTTCATGACCGAGGGTCAGGATCGGGCGGACCAGCCGGACGTGGTCGAGGGCGCGGCACGGGCGCTGTCGGAGCCGGCCGACTCGGACCTCACCCTGCTTTCCGCCGTCCACCTCGGGCTGCGCACCGTGGGCCAGGACCCCACCGCGACGCTGCCGTGGCAGCGGCCCCCCGGTTCCGGCGAGGACGTGCTGGCGACGCGCCGCCGCTGAGCGTCCGCGCCCCTGGTGCCGACGTCTCGCCGGTTGGGCCGCCTTGCCCGCCATCCGGGCACGTACGTACGATCCCTACGACCATCCAGAGCGGCCGAGAGACCCGGCTCGTCGACGCCGCAGCAACCCTCCTCGCGACATGCGAGGGTGTGGGTGCTTCCGCCGGGACCGATGGAGTGCAGATGACCGCGCCGGCCGTGGGCTCGCAGTCGCCGCGTGGCGACGGGCCCGGGCGCACCCCGGCGGACCGGCCGACGATCTCCTTCGAGCTGTTCCCGCCGCGTGACGTCGACGCCGCACCGCGGCTGTGGGTCACGGTCCGCGCGCTGGAGGAGGTCCACCCCGACTTCGTCTCCGTCACCTACGGCGCCTCGGGGCGCACGCGCACCACGTCGCGCGCGCTCGTCCGGCGCATCCTGCGGGAGACCACGCTCACCCCGATCGCCCACCTGACCTGCGTCGGCGCGTCCCGCGACGAGGTGACGACGATCGCCGGGGAGTTCCTCGACGAAGGCGTGCGCTCCTTCCTCGCCCTGCGCGGCGACCCGCCCGCCGGCGAGGAGTCCTGGCACCCGCACCCGGACGGCCTGCCGCACGCCGGCGCCCTCGTCGAGCTGCTCCGCAGCATCGAGGCGGACCGCTGCGCCACCAGCCCGGCGGAGGCGGTCCGGGCGCGGGTGCGGCCGCTGTCGATCGCGGTGGCCGCCTTCCCCCGCGGCAACGCGGTCACCGGCAGCACGCGCGCGCAGGACGTGGCGGCGCTGCTGGCCAAGCAGCGGTCCGGTGCCGACTTCGCGATCACGCAGGTGGTGTACGACGCGCGGTCGTACGGCGAGCTCGTCGCCGAGGCGCGCGCCGCGGGCGTCACCATCCCGATCGTCCCCGGCCTGCTCGCCACCACCGACCCGGCCCGGCTGGTCCGCACGCAGGAGCTCACCGGGGTCCCCGCGCCCGGCGACCTGCTCGCGCTCCTGGGCTCGGCGGACGACGAGGCCGAGCGCCACCGCCGCGGCATCGCCTTCGGCGCGGACCTGATCCGCAGCGTCCTGGACGCCGGCGCCCCCGGCGTGCACCTGTACACGTTCAACCGCCACGAGGCGGCACTCGACCTGCTCGACGCCGCCGACCTCACGACCCGCCCCACCCCAACCCCCTTCGCAGCGTCCGAGGAAGGTGATGCCCTGGCGTCACTTCCCTCGGACGTCGCGAAGGAGGAACGACGAAGGAAGCCCACCCCATGACGCAGCGCACGGCATTCCCCACCGGGACGATCCTCGGCTACCCGCGGATCGGGCCCCGCCGGGAGCTGAAGAAGGCGATCGAGGCATTCTGGGCCGGCCGGTCGTCGACCGACGAGGTCGAGGCCGCCGCCGTCGCGCTACGCCGCCGCACGCGCGAGCGCCTCGCCGGGCTCGGCCTCGGCACGCGCGACGCGGCGATCCCGGGCAACTTCTCGTTCTACGACCAGATGCTCGACGCCGTGGTGCTCACGGGGGCGATCCCGGAGCGGTTCGCCGACCTGCCGGATCCGGACGGCCGCCTCGACCTCGCCGGGTACTCGACGCTGGCGCGCGGGCGCGGCGACGACCTGCCGCTCGAGATGACCAAGTGGTTCGACTCGAACTACCACTACCTCGTCCCCGAGATCGGCCCGGACACAGCCTTCCGGTTCGCCGACGACCGCGTGGTCCGCGAGCTCGCCGAGGCGCTGGCCGACGGCGTGGTGACGCGTCCCGTGCTCGTCGGGCCCGTGACCTTCCTCGCCCTGGCCAAGGCCGCCGAGGGCGCCCCCGAGGGCTTCGCGCCGATCGACCGGCTCGACGACGCGCTGCCCGTCTACGCGCAGGTGCTCGCCGCGCTCGCCGCGGCCGGCGCCACGTGGGTCCAGCTCGACGAGCCGGCGTTGGTCTCCGAGTCCACCGCCGTCCCGCTCGAACGGCTCGTCACGGCCGCGGAGCACGCCTACCGGGTGCTCGGCGACGCGACCGACCGCCCCGCGCTGCTCGTCGCGGCGCCGTACGGCGACCTCGGCGCGGCGTTGCCGGTGCTCGCGCGGACGAACGTCGAGGCGATCGCGCTCGACCTGGTCCGCGGCTCGCTGCCGGCCGCCCCCGTCGCCGGGCTCGAGACGAAGACCCTGGTGGGCGGCGTGATCGACGGCCACAACATCTGGCGCGCCGACCTCGACGCCGCGCTGACCACGCTCGAGCGGCTCGAGGGCCTGGGCGCGGCGGCCGTCGCCGTCGGCACGTCCACGTCGCTGTTCCACGTGCCGCACGACGTCGCCGACGAGCCGCACCTCGACCCGGCCCTGAAGGAGTGGCTCGCGTTCGCCGACCAGAAGATCGCCGAGGTCGTCACGCTCGCCACCGGCCTGACCGAGGGCCGCGAGGCGGTCCACGCCGAGCTGCTCGCCGCGGCGGACGCGCGCGCCGCCAGGGCGGCAGCACCCGGCGTCGTCGTCCCCGCCGTCCGCGACCGGGTGGCGTCGCTGGACGACGAGGCCTACACGCGCGGCCCGTTCGCGCAGCGCAAGGCCGCGCAGGCCGCGCGCCTGAACCTGCCCGCCCTGCCGACCACGACGATCGGCTCGTTCCCGCAGACGCCGCAGATCCGCCTGGCCCGCGCCGCCCACACCCGCGGCGAGCTGACCGACGCGCAGTACGAGGACGAGATGCGCGAGGAGATCCGCCGCGTCGTGTCGCTCCAGGAGGCCATCGGCCTGGACGTGCTGGTGCACGGCGAGCCGGAGCGCAACGACATGGTCCAGTACTTCGCCGAGAACCTCGACGGGTTCGCGGTGACCGAGAACGGCTGGGTGCAGTCGTACGGCTCGCGCTGCACGCGGCCGTCGATCCTGTGGGGCGACGTGTCCCGGCCCGCGCCGATCACCGTCGCGTGGTCGTCGTACACGCAGTCCCTGACGAGCAAGCCGGTCAAGGGCATGCTCACGGGGCCGGTGACCATCCTGGCCTGGTCGTTCGTGCGTGACGACCAGCCGCTCGGCGACACCGCCACCCAGGTGGCCCTCGCGCTGCGCGACGAGATCGCCGACCTCGAGGCGGCCGGCATCGCGATCGTCCAGGTGGACGAGCCCGCGCTGCGCGAGCTGCTGCCGCTGCGGGCCAAGGACCACGCCGCGTACCTCGACTGGTCGGTCGGCTCCTTCCGCCTGGCCACCTCCGGGGTCCGCCCGGACACGCAGATCCACACGCACCTGTGCTACTCGGAGTTCGGCCAGGTCTTCGGGGCGATCGACCGGCTCGACGCCGACGTCACCTCGATCGAGGCCGCGCGCTCGAAGATGGAGATCCTCGGCGACATCGCCGCCGCCGGGTACCCGCGCGGCATCGGGCCGGGCGTCTACGACATCCACTCGCCGCGCGTCCCCTCCGTCGAGGAGGTCACCGAGCTGCTGTCCGGCGCGGTGCAGGCGATCGACCCGTCGCAGCTGTGGGTCAACCCCGACTGCGGCCTCAAGACCCGCCGCTACGAGGAGGTCGCACCCTCCCTGGAGCACGTGCTGGAGGCGACCCGCGCCGTGCGGGCGACGCTGTGACGCAGCCCACGCCCCCGCCCCGCCAGATCGGTGCTTCGGTGCCGGCTCGGTGCATTGATCCACCGAGCTGGCACGAAGACACCGAGCTCGCGGGGTGTCGCGTGACCGTGGAGGCAGTCCCGCCGTTCGACGTGCCCCTGGCGGTGCTGCGGACGCGCACGTCCGAGAAGTGGCGCGCGTACCCGCCGGACGTGCTGCCGCTGTTCGTCGCCGAGATGGACGTGGTGCCGCCCGAGCCGGTGGTGCGGGCGGTCCAGCAGGCGATGGCGGCCGGCGACACCGGCTACGAGGAGGGCACCGCCTACGCCGAGGCGTTCGCGGAGTTCGCCGCGGCGCGGTGGGGCTGGTCCGTCGACCCGGCCGCGGCACGGCCGGTGCCGGACGTGATGCAGGGCGTGGTGCACGTCCTCTCGCTGCTCACGGACCCCGGCGACGCCGTGGTGATCACCCCGCCGGTGTACCCGCCGTTCCGCAGTTACGCCGAGCACGCCGGGCGGCGCGTGGTGACGGCGCCGCTGACGCCGGGCGGACGGCTCTCGCTCGAGTCGCTGGACCGGGCGTTCGAGGACGCCCGGTCCGGTGGCCGGCGAGCGGCGCTCCTCCTGTCGCATCCCCACAACCCGACCGGCGTGCTGCACACGGCCGACGAGCTGCGCGGGGTCGGTTCGCTCGCGGCCGGGCACGGCGTGCGGGTGGTGGCCGACGAGATCCACGCGGCGCTGGTGCCGCCGGGCTCCGGTGGGTTCGTCCCGACGACGAGCGTCATCCCCGACGCGATCGCGCTGCACTCGGCCTCGAAGGCCTTCAACCTCGCCGGGCTGAGGGCCGCCGTGGCGGTGCCCGGCCCCGAGGCCGTCGACGACCTGGCGCGGCTGTCGCCCGTCGCCTACGGCGGGGTGTCGCACATCGCGTCGATCGCGCACCAGGCCGGCTTCCGCCACGGCGGGGGGTGGCTCGACGGGCTGCTGGACGCGCTGGCCGGCAACGTGGCCTTCGTCGGGCAGCGCCTGGCCGAACGGCTGCCGAACGTGCGGTGGAACCCGCCCGCCGCGACGTACCTGGCGTGGCTCGACTTCCGGGGCGCCGGCCTGCCGGCCGGCGCCGACCCTGCCGGCCACCTGCTCGACAGGGCCCGCGTCGCGCTGGTGACCGGCCCCGCCTTCGGCGCGGAGGGAACCGGCTTCGCCCGGATCAACCTGGCGACGTCACGCCCGATCCTGGACGAGGCCCTCACCCGGATCGCCACCGCCCTCGCCTAGCCCCTCCTCCCCACCGAGCGCATCGTTCGTCGGCGAACGCGTACGGACTGGCGCCCGGAACCTACGCGCCCGGCGCGCAACGATGCGCTCGCGAGACGAAGGGAGGCCCCGGCGCCGGGGCCTCCCTCGCCGGATGGCGGGTTTGCTCAGCCCTGGGCGGGCGTGGCCCCGGCGGTGATCGTCGGCGAGTCCTCGGAGCCGTGGAGCACCGTGATCTTGCGCGGCTTGGCCTCCTCGGCCACCGGGATCGTCAGCGTCAGCACGCCGTCGGCGTACGTCGCGGAGATCTGGTCGAGCGCCAGGCCGCGGCCGACCGTCAGCTGGCGGGCGTACGCGCCGACGGCACGCTCCCGGGTCAGCCACTGGGCGTCCTGCTCCTCGGTCCCCGCCGTGCGGCGGGCGCGGATCGTCAGGGTGCGGTCCTCGACGTTGACGTCGACGCTCCCGGGGTCGACGCCCGGCAGGTCGACGTGCAGCACGTAGTGGTCGCCGACGCGATACAGGTCCATCGGCATCGCCGACGCGGCTCGCTCGGACGTGAACATCTGACCGAGCAGGCGGTCCATCTCAGCGAAGGGGTCGAAGCGTGTAGCCACAGCCCTCACCTCCAAGAATGCCGGCCGTGGACCCTCCACGGCCCGACTGGCCGGGTGGCCCGGAAGCCACCTCGGCTACGCCTCTGTATTAGCACTCTCCGCCTGAGAGTGCCAACGGCGTTCGCGCACAGAGAACATGCCGCGGCCCACGGCGCGCAACGTCCGAGGAAGGTGACGCCAGGGGGTCACTTTCCTCGGACGTTAGGGATGGGAGCCGGTGGCGAGGGTGCCGACGAGGGCCTCGACGATGCGGACGTCGGCGTCGAGCCACGGCACGTCGAGCCACTGCCCGAAGGGCAGCCAGCGCAGCTCGTCGTGCTCGACGAGCGGCTCCGGGGTGCCGGAGACCACCTCGACGAGCCACAGGCGCATGGCGTACCGCGCGGACAGCGTCCAGCCGCCCGCGTCAGGGCCGACGAGCTCGGGGCCGAGCCCCACGCGCACCCCCAGCTCCTCGCGAAGCTCGCGGTGCAGGGCGTCCTCGGGCGACTCCCCGGGATCGACCTTTCCGCCGGGGAACTCCCACCGGCCGGCGAGGCTGGCGGGCGTCGCCCGGCGGGCGGCGAGGAGGTGCTGCGGGTCGTCGAGGTCGTCGACCACGGCGCCCGCGACGACGAGGCTGGGTGCGGCCATGCCCGCAGTCTGCCAGCCCCGCGTGACGGACATGTCACGCGGGGAGGCGGCGCGGGTCAGCGGACGCCATGCTCCATGGCCCAGGCGACGGCCTCGGAGCGCGTGGAGGCGCCGATCTTGCGGTACACGGAGCGGACCTGCGACTTGACGGTGTTGCGGGTGACGAACAGGCGTGCGGCGATCTCTTCGAGCGTGACGTCCTCGGCCAGCTCCGCCAGCACGACCTTCTCGCGGCGCGTCAGCGGGTCGCCCAGGATGGCCGACCTGCTGTTCGTGGTCTCCAGCGTGCTCATGGTGTCCTCCGGTCTGCCAACGACCGCTCGGCCCGTCCGGGCGGTCGTGTAACAGCTGCGTACCGGATGAGAGGGGGCTCGTGAACGTCTATGACGCCACTTACCGACGCCCTCTCGTCATCACGTAGCCCCGTGGTGCCGAACGCGCTGCGCACAGAATGAGCCTGCTCGCGCCCCTGAAGATACACCTGCCGCGGACAAAGGGCGCGAATCACCCATTTGGTGCGAGGGACCTAGGTCCTGGCACCTGTATCGACATGCGAGGACCCGCCTGTCCGCGAGCTGGGCGCGCGTCCAGGTTCAGTGGCCGGCGAGCGCCGCGTACTCCTCCGCGGAGAGCAGCTGGCCGGTCCCGGTGACCTCCACCTTGAGCAGCCACCCGGCGCCGTACGGGTCGGAGTTGACCGTCGCGGGGTCGTCGATCGCGGCCTGGTTGACCTCGACGACGGTGCCGCTCACCGGCGAGAACAGCTCCGAGACCGACTTGGTCGACTCGATCTCGCCGATCACCGCACCGGCGGCGATCTCGTCGCCGGCCGCCGGCAGCTCGAGGTACACGATGTCGCCGAGCGCGTCCGCAGCGACGTCGGTGATGCCCACCGTGGCGGGGGAGCCGGTGGCGAGCCACTCGTGCTCCACGGTGTACTGAAGGTCGGCGGGCGGCTGGGCGGTCATGACGGTCTCCTGGTGAGGTCGGGTCAGCGGGGACGACGGTAGAAGGGCAGCGGCACCACGCGCACGGGCTCGGGCCGGCCGCGCACGTCGACGGCCAGGCGAGTGCCCTCGGCGCTCGCCCCGGGCGTCACATAGGCCATCGCGACCGGGTACCCGAGGGTCGGCGAGGGTGCGCCGGACGTCACCGTCCCGACGACGGTCTCGCCCGAGAGCACCGGGTAGCCGTGGCGGGCCGCGCGCTTCCCCTCGCCGACGAGCCCGACGAGCACGCGCTCCGGCGTCGCCGCCGCACGCGCCGCGAGGGCCTTGCCGCCGACGAAGTCGACCGGCACACCGTCCGGACCGGTCTTCCCCAGCACCACGACCCGGTCCTGGCCCGCGTCGTACGGGGTGACGGTGCGGTCCAGCTCGTTGCCGTACAGGGGCATGCCGGCCTCGAGCCGCAGGCTGTCGCGCGCCGAGAGGCCCGCCGGCACCAGCCCGAGGCCGGCGCCCGCCGCGAGCAGCGCGCGCCACAGGCCGGGCCCTTCGTCGGCCGGCACGAAGAACTCGAAGCCGTCCTCCCCGGTGTACCCGGTGCGGGCGACGAGCGCCCACCGGTCGCCGGTCTGGAACGGCAGGCACGCGTAGTAGCGCAGCGTCTCGACGTCCTCGATCGGCGCGCCCACGCCGGCGCCGCGCACCACGTCCAGCGCCCTCGGTCCCTGCACCGCGACGAGGGCCGTGGCCGCGGACTCGTCGGACACCTGCACGTCCAGCCCGGCGGCGCGCTCTCCGAGCGCGGCGAGCACCGGGTCGTGGTTGGCGGCGTTGGCGACCACCAGGTAGCGGCCGGGGCTGACGTGGTAGACCACCAGGTCGTCGATCACACCGCCGTCCTCGGCGACGACCATCGTGTACTTGGCCCGCAGCAGGCCGATCGCGGACGCCTGGCCGACGAGCGCGCGGTCGAGGAACAGCGCGGCATCCGGGCCGGACACGTCGATCTCCGCCATGTGCGACAGGTCGAACAGGCCGGCGGCGGTCCGCACCGCGACGTGCTCGGCCAGGTCGGACGTGTACCGCAGCGGCATCAGCCAGCCCGCGTAGGGCGTCATCACCGCCCCGAGGGCGACGTGCTCGTCGTGCAACGGGGAACGACGCTCGCTCACACCATCCTCCTGACTCATCGACCCGCCTGCGTGAACGCCTCGACGGGAGGGCACGCGCAGACGAGGTTGCGGTCGCCGTAGGCGCCATCGATGCGGCGCACCGGCGGCCAGTATTTCGCCGCCGCCGGCCCGGGCACCGGGAACGCCGCGACCCGGCGGCTGTACGGGTGGGTCCACTCGTCCGCCGTCACCGCGGCCGCCGTGTGCGGGGCGTTGCGCAGCGGGGAGTCCTCCAGTGGCCACGTGCCCGCGGCCACCTCGTCGATCTCGCGCCGGATCGCGACCATCGCGTCGACGAACCGGTCCAGCTCGGCGAGGTCCTCGCTCTCGGTCGGCTCGACCATGAGCGTGCCCGGCACCGGGAACGCCAGCGTGGGGGCGTGGAATCCGTAGTCTGCCAGCCGCTTGGCGACATCCTCCGCCGTGACGCCGCTGACCTTGGTCAGCGGGCGCAGGTCGAGGATGCACTCGTGCGCGACGAGCCCGCCGGGGCCGGCGTACAGCACGGGGAAGTGGCCCTCGAGCCTGGCCGCGACGTAGTTGGCGGCGAGCACCGCGTGCTCCGTCGCGCGGCGCAGCCCGTCCGGGCCCATCAGCGCGACGTACGCCCACGAGATCGGCAGGATGCCCGCCGAGCCCCACCGCGCGGCCGCGACGGGCGCCACCCCCCCTCCGGTGGAACGATGCGTGCCCACCGACGGCGTGTCGCCGGCGTGTCCGTTCCACTCGGGGGCGGCCTGCTGCCGGCCCGGGCCGGCGTGGGCCGGTGTCGGGTCGCCCGGCAGGAACGGCGCCAGGTGGGCCTTGACCGCCACCGGCCCCACCCCCGGGCCGCCGCCGCCGTGCGGGATGCAGAACGTCTTGTGCAGGTTGAGGTGGCTCACGTCGCCGCCCAGCTCGCCCGGGCGCGCCAGACCGACGAGCGCGTTGAGGTTCGCCCCGTCGATGTACACCTGCCCGCCGGCCGCGTGGACCAGCTCCGTGACCTGCGTCACCTGCTCCTCGTACACGCCGTGGGTCGACGGGTACGTCAGCATGATCGCGGCCACCTGCGGCCCGTGCTCCTCGAGCCGCGCCATCAGGTCGACGACGTCGATCGAACCGTCGTCGGCCGTGGCGACGACGACCACCCGCAGCCCTGCCAGCGCCGCGCTCGCCGCGTTGGTGCCGTGCGCGCTCGCCGGGATCAGGCAGATGTCGCGGTGGGAGTCGCCGCGGCTGCGGTGGTACGCGCCGATCGCCAGCAGGCCCGCGTACTCGCCCTGGCTGCCCGCGTTGGGCTGGAGGCTCACCTCGTCGTAGCCGGTCACCTCCGCCAGCCACGTCGCCAGGTCGCCGACGAGCTTCGCGTAGCCCATCGTCTGGTCCGCCGGGGCGTACGGGTGGATGTCGGCGAAACCGGGCCAGCTGATCGGCTCCATCTCGATGGCGCTGTTGAGCTTCATCGTGCAGGAGCCGAGGGGGATCATCGTGCGGTCCAGCGCCAGGTCCTTGTCGGACAACCGGCGGAGGTAGCGCATCAGCGCGGTCTCGGAGCGGTGCTCGTGGAAGACCGGGTGTGCGAGGTAGCCGCTCGTGCGCCTGGACGCTGCCGGGATGTGGTCCGCGCCCGCTCGTGCATCGCCTGCCTGCGGCGTCGCTGGGTTGCGGTCCGTCACAGCGGCCTCGAACGCCTCGATCACGGCCGCGACATGGGCGGTCGTCGTGGTCTCGTCGGTGCTTGCCTGGACGTGGTTCTCGTCGGGGGCCCAGAGGTTGAGACCTCGGGCGGCGGCGGCCTCGACGATTGCGCCGGCACGGCCCGGGACCTTCGCGCGGATCGTGTCGAAGAACTCGTCGTGCTCGATCTCGACCCCGGCCGCGCGCAGGCCCGCGGCCAGCGCGGATGCCTTGGCGTGGACCTGCTCGGCGATGCCCTTCAGGCCGTCGGGGCCGTGGTAGACGGCGTACATCGCCGCGACGATCGCGAGCAGCGCCTGCGCGGTGCAGATGTTGCTCGTCGCCTTCTCGCGGCGGATGTGCTGCTCCCGCGTCTGGAGGGCCAGCCGGTACGCGGGGGCGCCGTCGGCGTCGACGGACACGCCCACCAGGCGGCCGGGCAGCTGGCGCTCGAGGCCGGACCGGACGGCGAGGAACGCCGCGTGCGGACCGCCGCCGAACAGCGGGACGCCGAAACGCTGCGCGCTGCCGACCGCGACGTCGGCCCCGAGGTCGCCCGGGGCGGCCAGCAGCGTCAGGGCGAGCAGGTCGGCCGCGACCGTGACGAGTGCACCGCGCGAGCGCGCGGCCTCGACGACGGCGGCGACGTCGTGGATGCGACCGGAAGCCCCGACCTGCTGCACCACGACGCCGACGACCTCGCCGTCCGGCAGGCCGGCGGACAGGTCGGCGACGACGACCGGCAGGCCGATCCGCTCGGCCCGCCCGCGGGCCACCGCGATCGACTGGCCGAACAGGTCCTGGTCGAGCACCACGACGCCGGCCTTGGCGCGCGCCGCCCGCCACATCAGGGCGACCGCCTCGGCGACGGCCGTGGCCTCGTCGAGCAGCGACGCCCCCGCCACCGGCAACGCGGTGAGGTCCTCGACCACCTGCTGGAAGGTGAGCATCGCCTCGAGCCTGCCCTGGCTGATCTCCGCCTGGTACGGCGTGTAGCTGGTGTACCAGGCGGGCGACTCGAGGACGTTGCGGCGGATGACGGCGGGGGTCACGGTGCCGTAGTAGCCCTGGCCGATCATCGAGGTCAGCACGCGGTTGTGGCCGGCGATCGAGCGCAGGTCGTCCAGCACCTCGCTCTCCGTCCGCGCGGCCGGCAGCGCGAGCGGGCGGGCGGAGCGGATCGCGGCGGGCACGGCCGTGTCGATCAGCGCGCCCAGGTCGTCGTACCCGATCGCCGCGAGCATCCGCTGCACCTGGGCGCCGCGCGGGCCGATGTGGCGGTCGCCGAAGTCGCGGGCGGCCGAGCTGTCAGACGTCACGCCGGGGCCTCCTAGCTGGTCGTCCGGGCGCGCCGGGACGGGTGCGGGGCCTCCCCGCTCTGTCGTCCGCGCGGCGAGCCGCACTACCTGAGAGTTTTGCCGGAGACCGGCTTGCCCCTTCGGTGGGCCCTCGCGGGCCGCTTTCCAGAGTCGCCTGGCCGCGGCGGTACGGATGCCTGAGAGTTTCCCGGGGAGGGTTGCTCCTACGGCGCCCCACCTGGGCGGGGGCTCTCCCGCCGCGGTTCGAGCAGCGTGTTCAGTTGTCCACCGTCAGCGTACGCGACGGCCCACCCCGCGCACGCCTCGTCTCACCTGGCGCGGCCGACCTCGACAGTCAGCCGGGGGGTTGGACGACGATCGCGGCGCGCGTCGCGCCGGCGGCGCGGGCGGCGGCGACCACGTCCTCGACGTCCACCAGCGACCCCTCGACCAGCAGCGGCTCGCCGCGCGACGTCTCGCCGGACCAGCGCACCGCCGTGTGCCCCGGGGGTGCGAACCCGACACCCACCGGCAGGTGCACCACGGCGGCGGCCCGCACGCCCAGGTCGTCGGCCCGGCGCACGACGACCCCGCGCACCATCGGCAGCCGCTCGACGATCCGCGCCAGCATCCGCTGCCGCCGCTCGCCGGTGCGGAACGTCACGTTGACCAGCCCGGTGTCGTCCGGCACCTCGCACGTCGACAGCGAGTCGAAGCTGACGCCGCGCGTGGCGAACACGCCCGCGAGCGCGGCGAGCGTGCCCGTGTGGTCGTCGGCCCGGATGAATGCGACCCACCGGGCGTCGTCGGAGTCCACGAGCGGCGGCTCGTCGGTGCCCGTTTCTCGGCCTTCCCTGCGTTCCGCTCCCGGCGCGGCCTCGGTGCTCATGCCCCAGCGTCCCGCGGTGCGGTCCAGAGGTCCAGGGCCGCCGCGACCGAGCCCGCGACCTCGGCCAGCCGGCGGTCCTCGTCGGGCGAGGGCTCGTCGAGAAGCACGCGCGTCCAGCCTTCGGGGCCGAGCACCACGGGCACGCCGAGCACGCCGTGCACCGGGGCGCCGCCGACCGCCACCTCGCCGTCGAGCAGCACCTGGCCGGCGACGATCATGTCGCGACCGTCGAGGATCGTGTCGATGAGGTCGATCGTCGCGGCGGCGGTGCCGGTCGGGGTCTTGGCGCCGCTCCGGTGGGTCAGGTACGGGCGCACCACCACGCGCAGGTCCGGCGGGAGCGTGTCGACCCAGCGGAACGCCTCCGCCATGTCGAGGGTGGCCAGGTGCCGCTGCGCGGCGGCCACCTCGGCCGGGAAGTCGTCGAGCGTGCGCGGCCCGCGTGCGCGCGCCACGGCCCGCTCCCGCTCGGCCACGGAGAGGCCGCCCACCCGCACCGACGACCACAGCGGCACGGCACCGGGTCCGTGCTCGCCGCCGACGAAGCCACCGACCCGGTGCCGGCGCACGCCGAGCGAGACCGCCACCTCCCGCCGGAACCGCAGGGTGTCCAGCCACGCGCCCATGCCGATCACGCGGTCGCGCCCGAGCCGCCGCGCGAGGATCTCGACGCCGAGCTCGACGGGGTTGGTCACCACGACGACCACCTCGGAGCCGGAGCCGTGCGCCGCGAGCGCGTCGGCGTAGGCGCGGAACACCGGCGCGTTCGAGGCGGCCAGCTGGGAGCGGTCCGTCGAGCCGCCCTCCGGCGGGTGGGTGCGCCCGGCGGCCACCACCACGACGTCCGCGACGACGTCCGCCGGGTCGAGCGCGACGTCGATGATCGGCGCGTGCTCGTCGTACGCGTCGACCAGGTCGGCGCGCAGGCCGTGCGTCGCCCGGGCGGACGGGCCGTCCGAGCGCCCGACGAGCTGGAGGCGCGAGCTGGTCGGCAGCAGCGCGCGCTCGACGAGCTGGGTGCACACCTGCCGGCCGACGTCCCCCGTCGCGCCGAGCACCGCGACGTCCACTCAGAGCTCTTCGTGCGTCGCGGGGTCGGCGCCCCACAGCCGGCCGCGGCCGAGCGCGGTGACCGCCGTCCTCTCCTCGTCCGACAGCGCGAACGAGAACACGTCGACGTTCTCGCGCTGCCGCGCCGGGTCGGCGGACTTCGGCAGGGCCACCACGCCGCGTTCGACGTGCCAGCGCAGGATCACCTGCGCCGGCGTGCGGCCGTGGGCCTGCGCGATGGCGGCGATCGTCGCGTTGCCGGCGACGTCGCTGCCCTTGCCGAGCGGGCTCCACGCCTGGGTGCGGATGCCGCGGGCCTCGTCGTACGCCAGCTGCTCGACCTGCGGGAAGTACGGGTGCAGCTCGACCTGGTTCACCGAGGGCGTCACGCCCGTGGCCTCGATGATCGCGTCGAGGTGCGACGGGAGGAAGTTGCTGACGCCGACCGAGCGCACCAGCCCACGTTCGCGGCACTCGACCAGCGCGGACCACGCCTCGACGTACTTCGCCTGGCGCGGCAGCGGCCAGTGGATGAGGTAGAGGTCGAGGTGGTCCAGGCCGGTGGTGCGCAGCGAGGCCTCGACGCAGGCGACCGCGTCGTCGTGCCCGTGGAAGCGGCCCGGCAGCTTGGAGGTGACGACGAGCTCCTCCCGCGCGACGCCCGCGGCACGCACCGCCGCGCCGACCGCGTCCTCGTTGCCGTAGTTCACCGCAGAGTCGATCAGCCGGTACCCCGCCTCGATCGCGCCGATGATCGCGGCCGTGCCCGCCGCGCCGCGCAGCGGGTACGTGCCGAACCCGATCGCCGGGATCGTGGTGCCGTCGTTGAGAGTGTGCTGCGGGACCGTCACGTCCGTCTCCGTTCGTCGTCGCCGCCACCAACCCTGCCACGCCGCGCAGGGCCGTCCGCGCAGCTCCTCGGCCACCGCCGCCCGGGCCGGTCCACGCGGGTTGCTCGGAAGAGTGAACTGCCCGGCCACGATGCGGTCGAGCGCCCGGCGGAGCTCGTCGGGCGCGCACGGGAAGGACAGCCGCACGTGGCCCGTGCCGCCCGCCGGGTCACGGCGAACGGCGGGACCGCGGACCGGCGGGCAACCTTCGCCCGCCCATCCTCCCGCGCGCCCGCTCCGCCACGTGCCACCGCCCGGCGTCACCGCCCCGTGCCGCGCGCCCGCTCCGCCGGAAGCCGCCGCCCCACCGTCGGCGCCCCCTGTGGGTGGCCTTTGTGCCGTCAGGCGGCACGAAGTCCACCCACTGACGCCGAAGCACCGCGGCCAGCGGCTGAGAGCCGGGCGCGCCGAGTCAGCGCATGCCCTCGTCGTGCTGCGGCGGCGCTACGCCGGGTCGGTGCGGACCTGTGCCCGCGCGGCCAGGGCTGCGGCCACGTGCGCGACCACCCCGTCCGCCGCGGCCTCGATCTGCGCCAGGCAGGCCTCGAACTGCGGCAGCCCGCCGTACCACGGGTCGTCGATGTCGAGCCGGTGCTCGTCGCGCTGGTCGGGGAGCCCGGGGGCCGCCGGGTCGAAGCTGCGGTACATCTCCACGTGGCCGTTCGGGCCGTCACCGGCCAGCCGGCGCAGCACCCGGGCGTGCCCCGACGTCATGGCGAGGATCAGGTCACGTGTGGCCAGGTCCGCGGCGCGCACCTGGCGGGCGCGGTGGTCGTCGCCGGCCGGGTAGGCGTGCCCGACGAGCACACGGCGCGCGCGCCGGTCGATCGGGTTGCCCCACTCCTCGTCGCTCGTGCCGGTGGAGTCGACGACGACCTCGTCGGACAGTCCGGCGGCGGCGAACCGGGCGCGCAGCACGACCTCGGCCATCGGGGAGCGGCAGATGTTGCCCGTGCACACGGTCATCACGCGGTACACGGTCAGTCCCGGGCGGTGAGGATCACCGGGCCGCCCGGCGCCAGCGCGATCGTGTGCTCGAAGTGGGCGGCGAGCGAGCCGTCGGCGCTGCGGATGGTCCAGCCGTCGTCGTCGATCAGGTAGTCGTCGCCGCCGGTCATGAACCAGGGCTCGATCGCCACGACGAGGCCCGGCTTGAGCTTCAGGCCGGTGTGCCGCCGGCCCAGGTTCGCCACGTGCGGGTCCTCGTGCATCGTGCGACCCACGCCGTGGCCGCCGAAGTCGGCGTTGATCCCGTAGCCCCCACCGCGCCCCACGCGGCCGATCGCCGCCGAGACGTCGCCCATCCGCGCGCCCGGCCGGCCCGCGGCGGCGATGCCCGCGTCGAGGGCCCGCGACGTGGTGTCGATCAGGCGCGTGGCCTCGTCGGTCGGTGTGCCCAGCTGGAACGTCAGCGCGGAGTCCGCGACCCAGCCGTGCAGCGCGGCGGCGAAGTCGACGCTGACCACGTCGCCGTCGGCGAGCACCTCGGCGGACGGCAGGCCGTGCAGCGCGGCGTCGTTGACGGAGGTGCACAGCACCCCGGGGTACGGCATGGCGCCGAACGACGGGTGGTACCCGAGGTACACCGAGCGTGCGCCGGCCCGGGCGATCAGCTCGGCGGCGTGGGCGTCGAGGTCCTTCGTCGTCATGCCCACGCGCGCGTACTCGCGCAACGACGACAGGACGGACGCGACGAAGGCGCCCACGGGGCGCATCTGCTCGATCTCGGCGGGGGACTTGAGCGGCACACCCCTACGATCGCACGCCCAGCACGCCCTCCCGGCACGGGCCCGCGCCCCCCCGGCGCCCACCCGAGATGGGCACATCCACGCCAGATGGGCACCAGCAAGTGCCCATCTCGGTTGGATGTGCCCATCTCGCGGCCGGAGGGCGGCCGCGGAAGCCAGCTGCCGGAGGGCATGGAACAGCCCGTGGGCCGGACCGGAGGGTCCCGCCGCGCTGGACGAGGCGCGGCTCCCACGGGCTGCGGTGGCTGCCGGGATTTCGCGCGCCGCCAGGTGGCGACGGGCGGACGAGGCAGTCCGTCCTTGTCGACGGGCGGCTAGCTGGCAGCCACCTCACGAGTCCTGGAATCGCTCATTCCTCTGGACCACCTCCCTTCCCGTGTAGCCCCGACGCTACGTCGCGCAGCACGGAACGCCAAGCGATCAGCGCCGCCGGGGCGGGAGCACGACGAGCAGGGGCGCGACCGCCGCCGAGCCCCCTCGCGGACCCGCTACCGCCGCCGCAGCACCAGCGCCTCCCACGGCCGCAGCGTGCGCTCCTGCCACCCTTCCCGGTAGTTGCCGAGCACCAGGTCGACACCGGCCCAGCCCGCCAGCTCCGCGGGCCAGGCCACGTCCCCGGCCGAGAGGTTCGCGACGACGAGCAGGGGCCGAGCGCCGGCCAGCGTGCGCGTGAACGCCCACAGGTCCGGGTCGTCGGGCAGCAGCAGGTGGAAGTCACCGTCGGCGACCACGGGCTCGTCGTGCCGGAGAGCGATCAGCGCGCGGTAGTGCTCGAAGACCGAGCCCGCCACGCCCACCTGCGCCGCCGCGTTGAGCCACGCGTGGTTCGGGTTGACGGGCAGCCACGGCTCGCCGGAGGTGAACCCGGCACCGGGGCTCGCGTCCCACTGCATCGGCGTGCGCGCGTTGTCCCGGCTCCGGTCGGCGAGTCCGGCGAAGGCCCGGCCTGGGTCGGTGCCGGTCGCGAGCGCCTCGGCGTAGTAGTTGAGCGACTCGATGTCGCGCATCTGCGTGACGTCCGCCCACGGCGCGTTCGTCATGCCCAGCTCCTCGCCCTGGTAGACGAACGGGGTGCCACGGTGCAGGTGGAGCACGGTGGCCAGCGCGGTGGCAGACTCGCGCCACCACCGGCCGTCGTCGCCGAACCGCGACACGGCGCGGGGCTGGTCGTGGTTGGACCAGTAGAGGCTGTTCCAGCCGACGTCGCCCATGCCGTCCTGCCAGTCGGCCAGCGACTTCCTCAGCGCGGGGAGCGCCAGCGGCACCGGCTCGAACTTCGTCGGCCCCTGGTCGAGCGAGACGTGCTCGAACTGGAACACCATGTCCAGCTCGCGCCGCGCCGGGTCGGTGAACAGGCGGCCCTGGTCGCGGGTCACCCCGGGCATCTCGCCAACCGTCAGCAGCTCGCGGTCCGTCCCGTCGAACACCTCGCGGCGCATCTCGGCGAGGTGCTCGTGGACCCGCGGCCGGGTGGCGTAGTGCGGGAAGCCGTCGCCGTGCGCCGCCCCCGGGCCGGACATGCCGTCCGGCAGGTCGGGGTCCTTGGCGATCAGGTTGATCACGTCCATCCGGAAGCCGTCGACCCCGCGCCGCAGCCACCAGCGCATCATGTCGTAGACCGCGGCCCGCACCTGCGGGTTCTCCCAGTTGAGGTCCGGCTGCTTGGGTGCGAACAGGTGCAGGTAGTACTCGCCCGTCGTCTCGTCCCACGTCCAGGTGGGTCCCGAGAAGAACGATCCCCAGTTCGTCGGCTCCGCGCCCGGCGTGCCCGGGACGCTGCCCGGCCGCGGCGGGCGCCACCAGTACCAGTCCCGCTTCGGGTTGTCCCGCGACGAGCGCGACTCGACGAACCACGGGTGCTCGTCGGAGGTGTGGTTGACGACGAGGTCGAGCACCACCCTGATCCCGCGCGCGTGCGCCTGCGCGATCAGCTCGTCGAGGTCGGCGAGCGTGCCGAACGTCGGGTCGACGGACCGGTAGTCGCTGATGTCGTAGCCGTTGTCCGCGTGGGGCGAGCGGTACACGGGGGACAGCCAGATCGCGTCGATGCCCAGCGTGGCGAGGTGGTCGAGGCGCGCCGTCACGCCCCGCAGGTCCCCGACGCCGTCGCCGTCCGAGTCGGCGAAGCTGCGCGGATACACCTGGTAGACGACGGCGGAGCGCCACCACGGCCTGCTCATCGCTCGCCCTCCAGGTCGACGACGACCATCTGCCACAGCCGCGGCGCGGGCAGCGTCGCGACGGCGAGGTCGCCGTCCTGCGCCACCTCGATGCGTTCGAGCCGGCCACCGCGGTCGGGGTCGGCCACGCGCACCACGGGCACGGCCGGCCCCGCGCGCCGCACCCGCAGCGTGCCCGGTCCGGGATCGAACGGTTCCGCGCGCGGGGCGTCCCACTCGGTGTCCGCCTGGCCGGCGAGGTTGATCAGGTGCACCACCAGGTGGCCCTCCACCTCGACCACCCGGCGCCACACCGTCCCGGCCACCGGCTCGTCGCTCGTCGGCACCGCCTCGAACGTCACGTCGAGCGCCTCGTTGTACGCACCCACCCACGCGCCGGTGACGTCGGCCGCGCCGGGGGCCAGCAGCAGCTCGTCGTGCTCGACGAGGAAGTCGTACCAGCGGTGCAGCAGATCCAGCGTGGCGGGCCCGGCAGCGTGGTTGCGCACGTAGTAGGGGTCGACGAGCACGTGCCCCGACTCCCCGGCGAGCAGCTGCGTGGCGCCGTGCGAGAACAGCGTCGCCATCGTCAGGGCGGTGGCACGGTCCGCCTCCGCCACCGGCGCGGTGTCGTAGACGTGCTGGTAGGCGGCGATCACCACGGGCCTGCCGCGCCCGGCCGCCCGGGCGCGCGTCACCACGCGCGCCAGCGAGCCGAGCGTGGTGTGTGGCGGCCAGACCTCGACGTACACCGCGTCCTGCGGCGCGTCCGCGGTGGCCCACGTCGGGAAGTCGTTGACGTTGTTGAACACCAGCCGGGCGCCGGGTACCCCGACGCGCACCGCCTCGACCATCGAGCGGAACGAGTGGCCGAGGTTCACGTGCGTGCCGTCGGGCAGAGCCGCGCGCCGCGGGAAGCCGTACTGGTCCAGGTGGAAGCCGTGCAGTCCCAGCTCGCGTGCGGCGGCCGCCAGGTCGCCGACGAAGTGACGCTGCCAGTCCTCCGCACCGGGATCCACCAGCGACAGGAAGTCCCCGAGCGACCACGGCGTGCCGTCCGCACGCAGCAGCGCGTCGTGGCGCCAGGCCGGCCACTCGTCGTGACCCACGCCGTACACGGCGGCGTAGCCCAGCGCGTCGGTGCCGACGTCCGCGAGCGCGGCCGCCAGCCGGCGCACCGTGTCGAGGTTCACCTCCTGGCCGAGGGGGTCGGCGTACCGCGGCCCGCCGCCCAGCAGGTCCGCGTGCCGGTAGGCCCAGTCGTAGAGCTGTACCGCGTCGAGGTGGAGCAGCCGTGCGAGGTCGACGACTGCCGCGACGTCCTTGTCCGCGGCGTACGAGGCGACGAAGCCGTACCGCATCCGCGCCCGGGGCTCGTCGGACACCAGGACCGCGGTGCGGGCCTGCCCGAGCGCGACGCCGTACCCGCCGGGGGCGAGCCGGCCGACGTCGACGAGCCCCGGCCCGTCCACGCGCACCGCGAGAACCTCGTCGCCGAGGTGCCGCACGTTCAGCCGGCCGGCGGCCGGGCCGCGGACCTCGAGCACCACGGGCTCGTCGGAGGCGTAGCGGGTCCTCGTCGGGAGGACGGTGGTGCTGGGGTTCGGCATGGCGCTCCTGCGCCCCCGGGGGACGCTGGTCGGTTCGGTCGGGGACGGTTCAGCTCTTGAGGGCGCCATTGGTCAGGCCGGCGACGAGGTGCCGCTGGAAGACGACGTACACGACGATCACCGGCAGCACCGCGATCACCGAGGCGGCGAACACCAGGCCCCAGGACGTGCCGTGCTGGCCGCGGAACAGCGCGATGCCGATCGGCAGCGTGCGCTGCGACACGTCGTTGATGACGGTCAGCGCCCAGACGAACTCGTCCCAGCTGCCGAGGAACGTGAAGATCGCGACCGTGGCGAGCGCCGGCCGGGACAGCGGCACGGCGAGGTTCCAGTAGCGCCGCCACGCGCCGCCGCCGTCGATCAGCATCGCCTCGTCGAGCTCGCCGGGGATCTGCTCGAAGAAGGCGCGCAGCAGGAACGTCGAGAAGGCGATCTGGGTGCCGACGTAGAACGGGATCAGGCCCGGCAGCGAGTTGAGCAGGCCGAGGTCCTTGGCCAGCAGGAACTGCGGGATGATCAGCATCATCGTCGGGATGGTCAGCCCCACCACCACCATCCCGAACAGCACCCCCTTGCCGGGGAACCGGAACCGCGCGAAGCCGTACGCCATCATCGAGGCGAGCAGCACGGTGCCCGCAGTCGTCGCGATCGCGACGAACGTGGAGTTGAGGAAGTACCGCCCGAAGTTGTTGGCGCCCCAGGCCTGCACGTAGTTGTCGAGGGTCGGGTCGCTCGGGATCAGCCGCGGCGGGTACTCCAGCAGCAGCGAGTGGGCCTTGAGCGACGTCGAGACCATGTACGCGAAGGGCAGCGCCAGGACGATCGCGGCGCCGACGAGCAGCACGTAACGCACCGTCGTGACGGCGGACCGCCGCCGGCGCGTCCCCGCGATCACGCGGCACCGTCCGCCGCGGAGCGGCGGGCCAGCCAGTACTGGAGCCCGGCGACGACGAGGACGAGGCTGGTCAGCAGGAACGAGACCGCCGACCCGTAGCCGAAGTCGAGGTACTCGAACGCCTGCCGGTACATGTACGTCAACGGCACCTGCGTCTGGTCGAGGGGTCCGCCGCCGGTCATCAGCAGCACGGACGTGAACACGTTGAAGCCGCCGATCACCAGGAGGATCAGCACGGTGACCGTCGTCCCCCGGATGAACGGGATCGTGACGAAGCGGAACCGGCGCAGGGCGCCGGCACCGTCGAGCGCCGCGGCCTCGTGCAGCTCGCGAGGCACGCCGGTCAGCGCGGCGAGGAAGATCAGCATCGACCAGCCGACGCCCTTCCAGACGCCGAGCGCCCCGACGGCCGCCATCGCCGTCCAGCGCTGCCCCAGCCAGTTGACCGGCTGGTCGACCGCACCGACCACGTCGACGAGGAACCAGTTGACGACTCCGTGGTCGGTGGCGAACAGGTACTGGAACAGCAGCGACACGATGACCCAGCTGGTGACCACCGGCAGGTAGAACAGCACCCGGAACAACGTGCGGCCGGGGAGCACCGTGTCGAGGAGCACCGCCAGGCCGAGACCGATCAGCATCTGGGTCGGCACGGTCGTCGCCATGTACACGGCCGCGTTGACGAACGAGCGGCCCAGCACGGGATCGCCGAACGCGCGGACGTAGTTGTCGAGCCCGATCCACGGGCTGACCGCGCCCGGCGTGATCTGGTAGTCGCGCAGGCTGATCAGCAGGGACTGGACCGCCGGGTACCCGATGATCAGCAGGTAGAGGGCGAAGCCCGGCACGATGAACGCCAGGCCGGCGAGGCCCGCCCGCCGGCGGGACGAGCCGGCAGGTCGCCGGCCCGCCCCGCGGGCGGTCACGCGCGCGAGCGGCCCGAGGGTCGGGGTCGTCGTCGCCATGGTCTCCTCGATCCGATCGGTTCGTCGGGCTCGTCAGCCCGCGTACTCCGCGAGCAGCGGGTCCACCTGTGCCGCGGCCTCGTCGAGCGCCTCCTGGACCGTGACCTCCCCGATGAGCGCGCGGTGGATCTGCGCCTTGAGGATGTCGTCGATCTTGGGCCACGCCGGGGTGGGCGTGCGCGGCCGGGCGGTGGCGAGCTGCTCGACGAACGGCGCGTAGTACTCGTTGATCCCGACGAGCTTGTCGCCGAGCGAGGACAGGACGGACATCTGGCCGACCTTGGCCATCTCGTACTGCGCGTCCTCGGACAGCAGGAACCGCATGAACTCCGCGGCGGCGTCCTTGTTCTCCGACGACTGCGTCAGCACGATCGACTCGCCGCCGACCACCGAGATGCTGCCACCGGCGCCGGCCGGCACGGGTGCCGCCTGGAGCTCGAAGTCCGGGAACTGTGAGGCGAAGATCGGGTACATCCACGGGCCGTCGAGGATGGTCCCGTAGGCGCCGGTCGCCAGGCCGTCCGAGGTGGCCGTGCCGCCCTCGCCGCCGAGGATGATGTCCGGGATCGCCTTCTCCCGGTAGAGGTCGACGAGCAGCTGGACACCCGCCACCGACTCCGGCGAGTTCAGGAAGCCCGTCGCCTTGGTGACGTCCTCGTCGGTCACGGCACCGCCCGCGCTCCAGATCCACGGGAGCACGTTCCAGCCGGAGGTGCTGTTGTCGGCGAAGCTGAACACGCCCGCCTCGGTCAGCGCGGCGGCGGTCTCGCGCAGGTCGTCGAACGTCGCCGGCGGTGAGTCGAGGCCCGCCTTGGCCAGGGCCTCGGCGTTGTAGAGCAGCACGCGGGTGTTCGTGTCGAGCGGCAGGCCGTAGTAGTGGCCCTGGAACGCGTTGGTCGCCAGGGCGCCCGGGTACACCTGCGCGGCGTAGTCGTCGAAGTCGGGCATCTGCTCGTCGAGCGCGACGAGCACGCCGAGGTCGCCCAGCTCGGGCACCCACATGATGTCCGAGCGCACGAGGTCGGGCAGGGTGTCGCCTGCCACGGCGGTGACGAGCTTCTGGTGCAGCTCGTCGTACGGAACGGGGACGGCCTCGACCGTCACACCGGGGTGGTCCGACTCGAACTGCGGGATCAGCACCTCGTCGAGGGTCTTGACCTCCTGCGAGTCGGCCGAGTACGCGTGCCAGAAGGTGACCGTGCCGGAGATCTGCGCTCCGGCCGTCGCCACCGGCGTCTGCTCCGTGGTCCCGCCGCCCGAGCCGCAGGCGGCGAGGGTGATGGCCAGGGCCACGCCGGTCCCGAGGACGGGCAGCGCGGTCCTTCGTGCGGTGGTGAACATCATTGGCCTCCGAGGTAGGGACGTCATCGTCTCGCCACACCCGCGGCGTGCGTCCACCGCGGGCATGTTTTCTTTCGTGTCAACATAAAATGACAGACCATCGATCGGGCGTCAAGGCAGATGACGTCACGTTCTGGTCTCGGCGGCTTCCACCTGCATGGTTCCGCTGTGACAGAATCATCGTGAGCCACGAGGAGGTGCACCGATGCCCACGACAGCCGCGCGATGGACCCGGCTGTCGGCGTCCGAGCGGCGCGTCGCGCTCGAGGTCCTCGTCCGCGGCCCGCTCGCGCGCACCGAGCTGGCACAGCGCCTCGGCCTCTCGACACCCAGCCTCACGCGGCTGACCAAGCCGCTGATCGACCTCGGCGTGCTGCACGAGGTCGACGAGGCGGCGGGGTCCGCCGCGCGGCCGGGCGGGCGGCCGCCGCAGCCGCTCGACGTCGACCCGCGCCTGGAGTACTTCGTCGGGATCAAGCTGACCGGCACCCGCGCCTACGCGGTGCTCACCGACCTGCGGGCCGAGATCGTCCACTCCTTCGACGCGCCGATCGTCGACCACCGGCCCGAGGCCGTGGTCGACGTGCTCGCCGAGATCGTCCGGGCCGTGCACGGCGCCGGCCCGGGGACGCCGGCGTCCGCCGTCGGGGTCGGCCTCGGCGGCATCGTCCGCCACGACGTCCGCGTCGGCCGCGCGCCGTTCCTCGGCTGGCGTGACGTCGACCTCGGGCGCCTGCTGCGCACGGCCACCGGCCTGCCCGTGGTGCTCGCCAACGACCTCGACGCGCTGATGGAGGCCGAGCACTGGTTCGGCGCCGGCCGCGACGTCGCCGACTTCGTGACGCTGACGATCGGCGCGGGAGTCGGCTGCGGGCTCGTCGTCCACGACCGCCTGGTCCACGGCCGCGACTCCGGCCTGGGTCTGCTCGGCCACTTCCCCCTCGACCCGCTCGGCCCCGCCTGTCCCGACGGCCACCGCGGCTGCGCCAACGCGCTGCTGTCGATGGACGCGATCCAGACCCAGGCGTCGCTCGCCATCGGCAGCCCGCTCGAGTACGACGAGGTCCTCGACCGCGCCCTTGCGGGCGACCCGATCGCCGACCAGATCGTCGGGAACGCCTCGCGCGCCTTCGGCGTGCTGGTCGCGGACGTCGCCAACATCGCCCAGCCCGAGCGCGTGGTGCTGACCGGCGAGGGGATCCGGCTGGCCGAGGTCGGCTGGGACCGCCTGGTCGCGAGCATCCGCGAGCACCGCAACCCGGAGGCGTCGGAGCTGGACCTGCTGCTCGTCAAGGACGACCCGACGCTGTGGGCCCGCGGCGCCGCCGCGGTCGCGATCCAGCGGACCGTGCTGGCGACGCTGCCCTGACGCGCTAACGACGAAGGCCCGGATCCCACCGGGACCCGGGCCTGTCGATGTGTGCGTGAGGGGGGACTTGAACCCCCACGCCCTTGCGGGCACTGGCACCTGAAGCCAGCGCGTCTGCCATTCCGCCACTCACGCGCGCGCCGTGAACCTTAGCACGGTGGAACGGGCCTCAGCCGCGCGGCCGAGATGGGCACTTCCAAGCCAGAGGGGCACTTGCACGTGCCCATCTCGCGTGGATGTGCCCATCTCGCAGCTGGGGCCGGCCGGGGACCGGCGGGCGTCCCACCAGCAACGGACACCAGCCGATCACCACACCCCCCCGAACGCCCCGCGTGCCAGACGCCAGGCGCACGCGCGGCGGTGTGCTGCACGGATACGATCGAGCCGGGTCGCGCGCCGAGCGGCGTCGCATGCCCGCCTGCGGGCTCGCGGGCCAGGCGGCGCCCACCGGGAAGGAGGTGGCGATGGGCTTCCTCGACAGGTTCGAGCACGGTGTGGAGCAGGCGATGAACAGCGCCTTCTCCAAGCTCTCCCGTGGCGCGGTGAAGCCGGTCGAGCTCGCCAGCGCGTTGCGGCGCGAGATGGACGACAGGGTCGCCGTCGTCGGGCGCGACCGCACGGTCGCGCCGAACGACTTCGTGCTGGAGCTGTCGCCGTCGGACTACGACCAGGTCGAGGCCTGGGGTGCCGAGGCGCTGGCCGACGAGTTCGCGGCGGACGTCACCGAGCACGCGGGCCGCCAGCGGTACGCCTTCGTCGGCCCCGTGACGGTCAGCTTCGCGGAGAACCCCGACCTGGCGGCGGGACGGTTCACGGTCCACAGCTCCACGGTGCGCGGCGCCGTCGCGCCCGCCACGACCACCGCCCCGAGCGCCCGGCACCCGCTGCTGGACATCGACGGCCAGCGCTACCTGCTCACGGGCCCGGTGACGATCATCGGCCGCGGCAGCGAGGCGGACATCATCGTCGACGACCCGGGCGTCAGCCGTCGCCACCTGGAGATCCGCGTCACGCCGGACGGCGTGGTCGCCACGGACATGCACTCCACCAACGGCCTGTTCGTCGAGGGCCACCAGGTGCCGGCCGCCACCCTGCTCGACGGCAACACCCTGACCATCGGCCGCACCCGGATCCTGTTCTGGACCGGCGGCGAGCCGGACGGCGACGGGTGACCGCGGCGCATGAGTGCGCATGAGTGAGGTCACGGTCACCCTGCTCCGGCTGGGGTATCTCGCGCTGCTGTGGGTGCTCGTGCTGTCCGCGATCTCGGTGCTGCGCCGTGACCTGTACGGCACACGCATCGTCGACCGCCGCCGGGCCGCCCGCGCCGCGACAGTGGCCCCGGCCCCGGTCGAGGCGCCCCGTGCCCCGCGCCGCACGCGCGGCGGTGGCGCCGGTGCGGCGCCGACCCGCCTCGTGGTGACCGAGGGTCCGCTGCGCGGCACGATCCTGCCGCTCGGCTCGTCGAGCATCCTCGTCGGGCGCTCGCCGGGCTGCACCCTGGTGCTCGACGACGACTACTCCTCCTCCCACCACGCGCGCCTGTTCCCCGAGGGCGACGCCTGGTACGTCGAGGACCTGGGCTCCACCAACGGCACCTTCGTGGGCGAGCACCGCATCGACGGTCCCACGCCCGTCCCCACCGGCACCGCGGTGCGGGTGGGCCGCAGCGTGCTCGAGCTCCAGAGGTAGCCGGTGGACATCGCTCTGCGCTACGCGGCCAGGTCCGACGTCGGCCTGGTCCGCTCCAACAACCAGGACTCGGCGTACGCCGGCCCGCACCTGCTGATGGTCGCGGACGGCATGGGCGGGCACGCGGGCGGTGACGTCGCGTCCTCGCTGGCGGTCGCGGCGTTCGCGCCGTTGGACGACGAGGCCCACGGCCCCGACGACGCGCTGGCCGAGCTGGACCGGGCGATGGAGCTCGCGCGCGACGAGATCGTCGCCCGCAGCGCCGCGGAGCCGGACCTGGCCGGGATGGGGACCACGGTCACGGCGATCCTGCGCGCCGGCAACAAGCTGGCGATGGCCCACCTCGGCGACTCCCGCGGCTACCTGCTGCGCGAGGGCGTGCTGACCCAGGTCACCGCGGACCACACCTTCGTGCAGCACCTGGTGGACACCGGCCGGATCAGCGCCGACGAGGCCGAGCACCACCCGCAGCGGTCCGTCGTGATGCGCGTGCTCGGCGACTTCGACGTCGACGTCACCCCGGACCTGTCGGTGCGCGAGGCCCGGCCGGGCGACCGCTGGCTGCTGTGCTCGGACGGGCTGTCCGGCTTCGTCTCGCACGACACGCTCGCGGACACGCTGCGCGACGTCGCCGACGTCGAGGCCTGCGCCGACCGCCTGGTCCAGCTCGCGCTGCGCGCGGGCGGCGGGGACAACGTCACCGTGGTGGTCGCGGACGTCGTCGACGTCGACGACCTCGCGGACGGCGCCGCGCCGAGCACCGCGGCCACCGTCGCCGGCGCTGCCGCGACCAGCCGGCACCGGCCCACCGTCGCCGCCGACGGCCCGGCGGCCCGTGCCGCCGGCCTGGCGAAGAGGGCCCCGCGGGGCAAGGACGGCGGGACGGACGACGAGCCCTCGGAGGACGACGAACCCGTCGGCGGCCCGCGCGGACGCACGCTGCTCACGGTCTGGGGGGTCGCCCTCGCCGTGATCGTCCTGATGCTGACCGGCGGGTACGTGTGGAGCCAGGGGCAGTACTTCGTCGGGGCCGACGACGGCCGCGTGGCGGTGTTCCGCGGCCTGCCCACCGGCATCGGGCCCGTCGACCTGGCGCGGCTCGTCGAGCACAGCGACGTGCTCGTCGACGACCTGCCGGACTACCTGCGCACCCGCGTCGACCAGGGCATCCACGCCGACGACCTCGAGGACGCCCGCCGCCGGGTGGAGCTGCTGACCGACCAGGTGCCCGAGCCCGCGCCGAGCCCGGTCCCGACGTTCTCGGCGCGGCCGATCCCGACGATCACGTTCGGGCCCGAGCCGCCGCCGCGCCCCACGCCCGTCGGGGGAACCGGCTGATGGCCACCGTCCAGCCCGTCCAGGTGCGGGCCGGCCGCGGCGTCGAGCTCGGCCTGCTGGTGCTCGCCCTGGCCGTGGGCTGGGCGGCGTACGCGCTCGTCGGGCTGGGGACCACGGACCGGATCCCGGCCGACGCCGTCTGGTACGGCGTGGGCATGGCGGCGCTCGCGTTCGGCATGCACGCCGTGCTGCGCTGGCGCGCCCCCTACGCCGACCCGGTGATCCTGCCGACCGTCGTGGCGCTCAACGGCGTCGGCCTGGCGATGATCCAGCGGCTCGACGTCGCGAAGGAGGCCAAAGGGGTCGCCGCCGACTTCGGTGCCAAGCAGCTGGTGTGGACCACGATCTCGCTCGCGCTGGCCGCCGGCGTGCTGGTGCTGCTGCGCGACCACCGGACGCTGCGGCGCTACACGTACACCGCGATGGTGGTGGCGCTCGCGCTGCTGGTCTCGCCGCTGGTCCCCGGCATCGGCCGCGAGGTCTACGGCGCGCGGATCTGGGTGCGGATCGCGGGCGTGGGGCTCCAGCCGGCAGAGCTGGCCAAGATCGCGCTGGCCGTGTTCTTCGCGGGGTACCTCGTCACGCACCGCGAGACGCTGACGCTGGCCGGGCCCAAGGTGCTCGGCGTGCAGCTGCCGCGGCTGCGTGACCTCGGGCCGATCGTCGTGGTCTGGGGGCTGTCGCTGGCCGTCCTGGTGTTCCAGCGCGACCTGGGGACGTCGCTCCTGCTGTTCGGCCTGTTCGTCGCGATGCTCTACCTGGCCACGGAGCGGGTGTCCTGGGTGATCATCGGCGTGCTGCTGTTCGCCGCCGGCGCGATGGGGGCCGCGAGCGCCCTGCCGCACGTCGGGTCGCGGTTCGACGCGTGGCTCGACGCCCTGTCCCCCGAGCAGTACGACCGGGCGGGCGGCTCGTGGCAGCTGGTGCAGGGGCTGTTCGGGCTCGCCAACGGCGGGCTGTTCGGCACCGGCTGGGGGCAGGGCAGGCCGGACATCGTCGCGCTGGCCGAGTCGGACTTCATCGTCACCGCGCTCGGCGAGGAGCTGGGCCTGACCGGCCTGGCCGCGATCCTCGTCCTGTACGCCGTCCTCACGGAGCGCGGCCTGCGGACCGCGATCGGCGTCCGCGACGGGTTCGGCAAGCTGCTGGCGGGCGGCCTGGCGTTCGTCATGGCGTTCCAGGTGTTCGTGGTGGTGGGTGGCGTGACGCGGGTGATCCCGCTGACCGGCCTGACCACGCCGTTCCTCGCCTACGGCGGCTCGTCGCTGCTGGCCAACTGGGTGATCGTCGCCCTCCTGCTGCGCATCTCCGACGATGCCCGGCGCCCGGCGCCCGCCGTGCGGACCGCCGCGGGCGACGACCGGCCGACGGAGCGGGTGAGCCTGCCGTGAACACCCCGCTGCGCCGGCTGGCGACGGTGGTCCTGGCGATGTTCCTCGTGCTCGCCGGGTCGGCGACGTACATCCAGGTGTTCCAGGCGCCCTCGCTGAACAACGACGCCCGCAACGTGCGCACGCTCTACCGGGAGTTCGGCAGCGCCCGCGGGCCGATCGTCGCCGGCGGGACCGCGATCGCGCAGTCCGTACCGGTCGACGACCCGTTCAACTACCAGCGTGGCTACCCCGACGGCGAGCTGTACTCGGCCGTGACCGGCTTCTTCTCGATCGCCAACGGCCGCAGCCAGCTCGAGCTCGCCGAGAACGACTCGCTGACCGGCCGCGGCGACCAGCTGTTCTTCAGCCGCGTGCGGGACCTGCTCACCGGGCGCTCGCCGGAGGGCGCGGCGGTGGAGACGACGATCGTCCCCGCCGCCCAGCAGGCGGCGCGGGCCGGGCTCGGCGACCAGCAGGGCGCCGTCGTGGCGCTCGACCCGCGGACGGGCGCGATCCTCGCGCTCGTCTCCACCCCCGGGTTCGACCCCGACGCCCTCGCGGTGCACGACACGCGGGCCGCCTCCGACGCCTACCAGGCGCTCGTCGCCGCCGACGGCAACCCGCTGCGCTCGAACGCCACGCAGGAGCGCTACCCGCCCGGCTCGACGTTCAAGCTCGTCACGGCCGCCGCCGCGCTCTCGTCGGGCGCCTACACCCCGGACACGCCGATCGCCTCGCCGCGCGAGCTGACGCTGCCGGGCACCTCGGCGACCATCCAGAACTTCGGCGGCGCGTCCTGCGGCGGCGACCAGGTGTCGCTCGCCGAGGCGCTGCGCATCTCCTGCAACACCGCGTTCGCGCAGCTCGGGATGGACCTCGGCGCCGCGGCGCTGGCCGAGCAGGCCAGGGCGTTCGGCTTCGGCGACTCCTCGCTGACCGTGCCGCTGCCGGTCGCCGCGTCCGTGTTCCCGGACTCGCCCGACGCGCCGCAGACCGCGCAGTCCGCGATCGGGCAGTTCGACGTGCAGGCCTCGCCGCTCCAGATGGCGATGGTCGCCGCCGGCATCGCCAACGGCGGGGAGGTGATGCGGCCCTACCTGGTCCAGACCATCCGCGCCGCGGACCTCTCGGTGGTCCACGAGGCGAGCCCCGAGGTCTACTCGCGGGCGCTCTCGCCGGCGAACGCCGCCGCGCTGACGCGGCTGATGGTCGACGTCGTCGAGCGGGGCACCGGGACGGCCGCCCGGATCGACGGGGTCGGCGTGGCGGGCAAGACCGGTACGGCGCAGACGACCGACGAGGCCGCCCCGCACGCGTGGTTCACGGCGTTCGCGCCGGCGGACGACCCGCGGGTGGCCGTCGCCGTGCTCGTCGAGCACGGCGGCTCGCTGGGCGACGACGCGACGGGCGGCCGGCTTGCCGCCCCGATCGCGCGTGCCGTGATCCAGGCGGTGCTGGGCCCGTGATCACCGCACCGGGCATCGCCCTCGGCGACCGCTACCGCCTGGAGCGGCGCATCGCCGTCGGCGGCATGGGCGAGGTGTGGCAGGGGTACGACGAGTCCCTCCTGCGTCCCGTCGCGGTCAAGGTGCTGCGCGACGAGTACGCGGGCGACTCCGGGTTCCTCGCGCGGTTCCGCACCGAGGCCCGCAACTCCGCCGCACTGCACCACCCGAACATCGCGACGCTGCTCGACTACGGCGAGCAGGACGGCTCGGCCTACCTGGTGATGGAGCTCGTGGTCGGCGAGCCGCTGTCCGACGTGCTCGAGCGCACGCCCGTGGTGCCGTCCGCACAGCTGGTCCCCGTGCTGGCGCAGAGCGCCCGCGGCCTGGCCGCCGCGCACGAGGCCGGCGTGGTGCACCGGGACGTCAAGCCGGGCAACATCCTCATCGCGCGCGGCGGGCGCGTGAAGATCACCGACTTCGGGGTCTCCCGCTCGGCCGGCCAGCCGACGATGACCGCGAGCGGCATGGTGATGGGCACCGCGCAGTACCTGTCTCCCGAGCAGGCGGTCGGCAGGCCCGCGACGCCCCTGTCCGACCTGTACTCCCTCGGCGTGGTCGCCTACGAGGCGCTCGTCGGGCATCGCCCCTTCACCGGGCCGACCGTCGTCGACATCGCGGTGGCGCACGTCAACGACCCCGTGCCGCCCCTGCCGTCGACCGTCGAGCCGGACCTCGCCGCGCTCGTCATGCGCCTGCTCGCCAAGGACGCCGGCCGCCGCCCGCAGTCGGCGGACGAGCTCGCGGAGCTGTTCGACGCGCTGACCCCGCGCACGCCGCCGCAGGGCGTCGCGATCGTCGTGACCGCACCCGGCCCGGTGCCCGACGCGGCTCCCGCGCCGGCCCCCACCGCCGACGGAGACCCGGTGACGCGGCCGGCGCCGCCGCCGTCGTTCCCGCCCGCGCGCCCCGTGCGCCCGCCCCTGCCGCGCCACGGCTCCGGCCGGCACGGCGCCCCCCGGCCGGTCCCGCCCCGGCCCACGCCGCAGGCCGTGGGCCACCGGCTCGGCCGCTGGACGTGGCCCGCGGCGGTCGTCGCGCTGCTGCTGCTCGGCGTGCTCGGCGCGCTGCTCGCCGACCGGCTGACGGGCGCGGCCGCGGGGCGGACGGCGCCCTCGACGGTGCGGGAACAGGGCTTCGACGTGGGGTTCGGCCCGGATGGCCGAGTCCCTATCGTGACCGGCGTCGCACAGACGCCGGTGGGATGATCGGGCAGGATGGCGGGCGGGGTTCGCCCGCGGACGGAAGGGCACGACACGTGGACGAAGGATCGAGGATCCTCGCCGGACGGTACGAGGTCGGCGAGCTCATCGGGCGCGGCGGCATGGCCGAGGTGCACATCGGGTACGACCGACGCCTGGGCCGCACCGTGGCGATCAAGATCCTGCGCCCGGACCTCGCCCGCGACCCCTCGTTCCTGAACCGGTTCCGGCGGGAGGCCCAGGCGGCCGCCTCGCTGAACCACCCGGCGGTCGTCGCGGTGTACGACACGGGCGAGGACGTCGTCACCGAGCCCACCGGGGTCGTCGCGCACCTGCCGTTCATCGTCATGGAGTACGTCGAGGGGCACACCGTCCGCGACATCCTGCGCGACGGCGCCGCGGTGCCGATCGAGGAGGGCGTCGAGATCACCGCCGGCGTCCTGTCCGCCCTGGAGTACTCGCACCACGCGGGGATCGTCCACCGCGACATCAAGCCCGCGAACGTCATGCTCACGCCGACGGGCGCGGTCAAGGTGATGGACTTCGGCATCGCGCGCGCCCTCGCCGACTCGGCGGCGACCATGACGCAGACGCAGGCCGTCATCGGCACCGCGCAGTACCTCTCGCCGGAGCAGGCCCGCGGCGAGCAGGTGGACGCCCGCTCCGACCTGTACTCCGCCGGCTGCCTGCTGTTCGAGCTGCTGACCGGCCGCCCGCCGTTCACCGGCGACTCCCCGGTCGCGGTCGCCTACCAGCACGTGCGGGAGATCCCGCCGTCGCCCTCCTCGATCGCCTCCGACGTCCCCGAGGCCCTCGACCGCGTGGCGCTCAAGGCGCTGGCCAAGGAGCGCGAGACCCGCTACCAGACGGCCGACGAGTTCCGCGCCGACCTCGAGGCCGTGCTGCGCGGCAGTGCCGTCAGCGCACCTGCGCTCGGGGCGGTCGGCGCCGCCGTCGCCACCATGCCCGCGATGACCGACGCCACCCAGGTGCTCGCCCCGCCCGCCACCGCGACGCAGGCGCTGCCGCCGGCCGCGCCGCCGTGGGGGTCCACCGGCGTCGCGACCCCCGGCCAGGGCAGCTCGTACCAGGACGGCGGCCGGCCGTGGGTGGTCTGGCTGCTGCTCGCCGTCGCCGTGCTGGCCGTCGGCGCGATCGTCGCGCTGCTGCTCGGCAACCGGGGCGGCGGCGAGCCCGAACCTGTCGTCGTGCCGAACGTCGTGGGCTGGCAGGACAGCGAGGCGGCGGCCGAGCTCGAGGCCGCGGGGCTCGTGCCGCGCCGGGCCGAGCTGGCGGACGACGAGGTCGGGGAGGGCCTGGTCATCAAGACCGACCCGGCTGCCGAGGCCGAGGTCGAGACCGGCAGCGAGGTGACCTACTACGTGTCCACCGGTCCGGCGAGCACGGTGGTCCCCGACGTCGTCGGTCGCTCCGTCGAGGAGGCCGTCCGGTTGCTCGAGCAGGCGGGCCTGACGGTCAACCCCGCGCAGCAGCCCGAGGACAACCCGGAGTTCCCGCAGGGCCAGGTCACCAAGACGGACCCGGCCGCGAACGCGCCCGCGGCCACCGGCGCCACCGTCACCCTGTACGTGTCGACCGGCAACGTCCAGCTGATCGACCTGACCGGGATGACCCAGGGTGATGCGCTGGCCGCGCTCGACGCCCTCAAGCTGATCGGCAACCCGGTGACCGAGGAGACGCGCGACGCCCCGGCCGGCACCGTCATCCGGCAGAACCGGCCGCCGGGCCTGATCAAGCAGGGCGAGACCGTGGAGATCACGGTCGCCGAGGCGCCGTCCACGGCCGCGGTGCCGAGCGTCGTCGGCCTGACCTTTGCCGAAGCCCAGGCCCGGCTGAACGATGAGGGCTTCCAGTCGGTGCAGCAGACGCCGGAGGAGAGCTCGACCGTGGCCGCCGACACGGCGATCCGCACGGAACCGGCCGCCGGCACGAACGTGGCCCTGTCCCAGACCATCACGGTGTTCATCGCCACCGAGCCGACCGCGGTCGTGCCGAAGGTCGTGGGCCTTCCCTACGCCGCAGCTCGCAAGAAGCTGACGGACGAGGGATTCACCAACGTCGTCCCGTCGTCCGGCACCGGGACGGTGACGGCGGTGGATCCGAAGGAAGACACTCCGCAGCCCTTGTCGACCACGATCACGCTCACTCTTCAGTAGCGAGGGCGCAGGCGGAGGGCTACGCCCGCACGAGCGGGTGCAGCCCCGCCGAGCGGTCCACGGCCTCGTGGTCGCCGCAGATGGCCAGCCAGTTGGCCAGCAGCCGGTGGCCGCCCTCGGTGAGCACCGACTCGGGGTGGAACTGCACGCCGTGCAGCGGCAGCGTGCGGTGCTGGAGCCCCATGATGATGCCGTTCGCGCGGGCGGTGACCTCGAGCTCGTCGGACACCGTCCCGTCCACCACGGCGAGCGAGTGGTAGCGCGTCGCCGTGAACGGCGACCTCAGCCCGGCGAGCACGCCCTGCCCGTGGTGCTCCACCTGGCTCGTCTTGCCGTGCATCAGCTCGGGCGCATGGGTGACCACGCCGCCGAACACCTCGCCGAGCGCCTGGTGGCCCAGGCACACGCCGAGCATCGGCGTGCCGGCGGCGGCGCAGTCGCGGATCACCTGGATGCTCGCGCCGGCGTCGGCCGGCGTGCCGGGCCCGGGCGAGACGAGCACGCCGTCGAACCCGGCGCGCAGCTGCACCGGCGGCACGGCGTCGTTGCGGAACACGACGGTGTCCGCGCCGAGCTGGTCGAGGTAGCCGACGATCGTGTAGACGAACGAGTCGTAGTTGTCGACGACCAGGATCTTCGTCATCGCTCCACCGTCGTCTCGTTGAAGGGCATGTACGGGGCCACCGCCGGGTAGAGCCACAGGAAGCAGGCGGCGAGCACGGCGGCGGCGAGCACGAGCGCCAGGATCGCGCGCACCGGCACCGGACCCGGCAGGTGTCGCCACAACCACCCGTACATCCTTACCTCCGGTCCACCATCATGCGGCAGGCAGCAGCTCGGCCGGGAACGCGCCGTCCGCCGGTGCCCAGTAGTCGAGCTCGCCGTGCACGATGTACCGCTCGCGCGCGGAGAACATCGGGTGGCAGGTGGTCAGCGTGATCATCCGCCGGGTGGGAGTCGCGCCGGGGTCGCCCGGCACGGGCGCGATCACGTCGACCTCGTGGGGCGGGACGATCCGCCACGAGGTGACGCGGTACACGTACCAGGCCAGCGCGGTGCGCACCACGAGCGGGTCGCCCACCTGGAGCTCCTCGATCCGGTTGAACGGCTTGCCGTAGGTGGTGCGGTGGCCGGCGACGGCGAAGTTGCCGATCCCACCCGGCAGCGCGGTGCCCTCGTAGTGGCCGATGCCGAGCACGTCCAGGACCGTCGCGCGGTCGGTACCCTCGCTGATCGGCCTGGCCGCGGTCGCGTCCCACCGGGGCACGGTGAGCGTGGCGACGGACTGTGCGTGCGCGGGGACGGGCTCCGCCGGGGGCTCGTCGTGCCGCGGCTGCGCCACCGCGATCTCGTCGGCCGGCAGGTCCTTCGGCGGGACGATCGGCGCGGCCACCGCCCAGGGCAGCTCCTCGACGATCTGGGCCTGCGCCTTGTCGGCGACGACGTCGGTCCACCACAGCTGCCAGACGAGGAACCCGGCGATCAGCAGGCCGAGCGTGATGAGCAGCTCGCCGACGATCCCGAGCACGTGGAAGCCCGCGCGCGCGGCCCTCGACGGGCGCCGCCGCGACGGCGCCTGCGTCACCGCGCTCATCGGCTCTCCTCGTCGTCCCCGGAGCCGCCGGCAAGGCCCGGGAGCACCTCGACGCCGTCCGGCACCCGGGCGTGGTCGAGCTCGGGGGAAGTGTAGGCGGGCAGGCTGAGCTCGTCGGCCACGCCGACCTCCCAGCCCAGGCCCACGCGCGCGGAGTCGCGGACGTACGCCCTCACGGCCGCGGACGAGTCGAGCGCGGAGCGCAGCGCGTCCGGGTCGCCGATGGCGCGGATCTCGTACGGAGGGGAGTAGACGCGGCCGTGCAGCCGCAGCACGTTGCCGACGCAGCGCACCGCGCTGGTGGAGACCACGCGCTGGTCCATCAGCGTCATCGCCTCGGCGCCGCCGGCCCACAGCGCGTTCATCACGGCCTGGAGGTCCTGCTGGTGGACCACGAGCACGTCGGGGGTGACGTCGGCGTTCGCGGCGTCGGGCGGCGCGTCGTCGAGCCGCACGACGAGCCCGGGACCCTCCACCGGCGTCGACCCGGACTCGACGGCGAAACCCGCCGGGACGGCACCGGGGGAGACCCCCGCATCGGTGTCCGACTCGGCGGTCAGCCGCAGCACCTCGCCGCCGAGGTCCTCGACGCGCCCGGTCAGCTCCTCGACCCGCTCGGACTCGGACTCGACCAGCTGCGCCAGGTCCTGGGGGTGCCGCGTGGCGGGGTCGCGCGCCTCGCGCGCGGAGATGACGAACAGCGCGGCGGCCAGCATGAGCACGACGGCCACGGACAACCGCCCGCGCGCGAGCAGCCTGACCGGTTCGCGGTGCGGCCGCTCGCTCACTCGTCCCCCTCGGGCTCGCACGGGGCCCAGATGTGTTCGGTCTAGGCTAGGTCACCGAGCGCCCGGTACGAGACGCCCACCCTGGGGCTGGCCGAGGCGTCGTCGGACAGGAGCAAGGACGTGCCCGAGTCGCGGTCTCGCAAGAAGGCCACCTACATCGCGCCGCCCACCGGGTCGGCCACGAAGACCCCCAACCCCAGGTGGTTCGTGCCCGTCATGGTCGGGCTCATGCTGCTCGGGCTCGCGTGGCTCGTCGTCACCTACCTGTCGCAGTCCGAGTACCCGGTCCCGGGCATCGGGTCGTGGAACCTGGCGATCGGGTTCGTCTTCATCCTCGGCGGCTTCGGGATGACCACGCGCTGGCGCTGACGTTCATCCCCAGAGGTGGACAACCCTGTGGACGAATGACAACCGTGTAGTTCCCCCTCAGAGCAGCCCGTGCTGCGAGTACGTGACGACGGTGAGCACGACGAGCGCGGCGGGGACACCGACGCTCGCCAGCACCGAGACGACCTTCTGCCGTTCCTTGGGCGCATAGGCGTACGCGGCGCCCAGCGCCGCGCCGACGACGAGCCCGCCGAGGTGCGCCTGCCACGCGATGCCCGGCAGCACGAAGCTGAGCACGCCGTTCAGCACGATCACGCCGAGGATCCCGCCCGCGTCCCGGCCGAGCCGGCGCAGCACCACGAGCACGGCGCCGAACAGCCCGAACACGGCGCCCGACGCACCGACCATCGCCTGGCCCCAGCCGTCGGTCACCGGCGCGAGCAGCACCGCCCCCACGGACCCGCCGATCGCGGACACCAGGTAGAGCGTCAGGTAGCGCGCGCGGCCGAGCGTGCCCTCGAGGTACGGGCCGACCATCCACAGGGCCACCATGTTGAACACGATGTGCAGCACCGTCGAGGGGGAGTGCAGGAACGCCGCGGTGAGGAACCGCCACGGCTCGAACGCACCCTCCACCGGGCTGAACCACCACCGTTGGGTGAACCCCGGCACGGTCGACTGGAGCACGTAGCCGGCCACGCACAGCACGATCAGCGTCAGCGTCACCACCGGCTGCCCGCCGCGCACCCGCCCGCCGAGCGCGGTGTGGGTGGGCCGGGCGGCGCGGCGCGCCTCGTTGACGCAGTCGACGCAGTGCACGCCCACCGGCGCGGGCCGCTGGCAGTCCGGGCACACCGGGCGCCCGCACCGCTGACAGCGCACGTACGAGACGCGGTCGGGGTGGCGCGGGCACACCGGCGGCGCTGCGGCCTCCGGTGGCTGCCCGACGAGCGGAGCGCTCACGCCTCGACGGTCACCGACTCGATGACCACGTCGGTGTCCGGACGGTCGCCGGGGCGGGTCGGTGCGGTGGCGATCGCGTCCACCACGGCCTTGCCGGCCTCGTCGGCCACCGTCCCGAAGATCGTGTGCTTGCCGTTGAGCCACGGCGTGGCGGCGACGGTGATGAAGAACTGCGACCCGTTGGTGCCGGACGGCTTGCCGGTGATGCGGTCGGGCCGCTTGCCGGCGTTGGCCATCGCGAGAACGTAGGGCTGCGAGAACGTCAGCTCGGGGTGGATCTCGTCGTCGAACTGGTAGCCCGGGCCGCCGGTGCCGGTGCCCAGCGGGTCACCGCACTGGATCATGAACCCGTCGATCACGCGGTGGAAGAGCACCCCCGCGTAGAGCGGGTCGGTCGACGTGGCGCCGGTCCGCGGGTCGGTCCACTCGCGGGTGCCCGTGGCGAGCCCGACGAAGTTCTCGACCGTCTTCGGCGCGTGGTTGGGGAACAGCTCGACCCGGATGTCCCCGGCGCTGGTGTGGAGGGTGGCGAACATGGCTCACAGTCTCGCACGGGACCGCGGGAACACTGCGGCGGGACGCCGTCAGTGGCAGAGTGGACGTCACAGACCACGAGGGGGTAGCGATGACCCGCATCAGCAAGACCGCGATCGACGTCGAGAGCGAGAAGCTCAAGTCTTCGGCCGCCGAGGTCGGCGGCGCACTGGCCGACGCCGCCGTCCACGCGAAGGACTGGACGGCGCCGAAGGTCGAGGCGTTCGTCGCCTGGCTGGCCCCTCACCTGGAGAAGGCCTACAGCGAGAGCGTCAAGGCGGCCGCCCCCAGGGTCGAGAAGGCCGCAGAGAAGGCCGGGCCGGTGATCGACACCGCGCACGACCGGCTCGTCGACGACCTGATCCCCCGCCTGGTGGCCGCGTTCAGCGAGGCCGCGGAGAAGGCCGGCAAGGCCGCCGACTCCGGGCTGGAGGCGCTGGGCGCCAAGGTCGAGGCGGCAGAGGCGAAGGCCTCCCGGCTGACCGAGGAGCTGGCCGACGAGAAGAAGAGCCATGCCGCGACCAAGGCCTTCGTCGTCGCCGCCGCCCTCGCCGCCGCCGGGGCCGCCGGGGCCGCCTACTACAGGTCCCGCTCAGCCGTGGACCCGTGGGCCGAACCCTGGGAGCCGACCGACCCGACCGGTGCCGACTCCCTGGCCACCCGCCCGCACGACAGCCACGGGTTCACCGAGGTTGTCGGCGACGCCGCCGACGCCGCCGGCGAGGCCGCCGGCACCGCGGTCGCCCGCGCGCGCAAGGCCGCGGAGAAGGCCGCCGAGAAGGCCGCGGAGGTCCGGGAGGCGACCGAGGAGAGGGTCGAGGAGGTCAAGGAGGCTGTCGAGGAGACGGTGCGCAAGGTGCGCCGCCCCAGGGCCACCCCGCCGACGGCCGACGAGTAGGTCGTTCGCGTTGACCTGCGGCCCGCCGGGCCGCAGGCTGCGGCGATGGACCTCGACGACGTCACCCTCTGGCCGCCCCTCGGCCTGTCCGTCGCCGGCGCCGGCCTCGAGCTGGTCTGGGCGCGCGAAGAGCTGCTCTTCGCGCTCGCCCGGCTCGCGGCCGGCGGCGTGCACGACGACGACTTCATGCCCTTCCTGACGCCGTGGACCCGCGGCGAGCCCGCCCGGGTGGGGCGCAGCACGCTCCAGTACAACTGGGGCCAGCGCTCCAGGACCATGCCGGACGACTGGGACCTCCAGCTCGCGGTGCTGCGCGACTGTCAGGTGGTAGGCGTCCAGGACATCTTCTCGAAGCACTTCCCCGTCACCCGCGTCGCCGAGACCGGGTCCTGGCTCGGCCGCGCGTTCCACGGCCAGGGCGTCGGCACGAGGATGCGCGTGCTCGCGTTGCACCTGCTGTTCGAGGGACTCGGCGCGCAGGCCGCGCAGACGGCGGCGTTCGCCGACAACGGCGCCTCGCTCGGCGTCACGCGCAAGCTCGGCTACCACGAGAACGGCACGGCCGTCCACGAGCGCGAGGGGGTGGCGACGCCCGAGCTGCGGTTCCGGCTGGACCGCTCCGACTGGGACTCTCGTCCCGACTGGATGAGGCCCGACATCGAGCTGCGCGGCGTCCAGCCCGTGACGGAGCTGCTCGGGATCGGCTAGCCATCGCCCGGCAACAGACCAGGAGTACGGTTCGCGCCATGCAGCTGGCCGACCTCCAGGCGCGTGTCCGCATCGCGCTGACCAACACGATCGCGAACGAGTGGACGCTGTTCACGCCGGCGTCGGGCTCGTCGAGCGCCTCCGAGCGCACGATCGCGTTCCACCTCGGCTGGAACCTGCGCCCGCTCGTCGAGGAGGCGTGGGACATCGACGCTGAGTACGACAGGTCCGGCATGGTGCTGGAGCCCTCGGTCAAGCTGTCCGACGACTCCGGCCGGCGCATCCCGGACCTCATCGTGCACCGGCGCGGGCGCCTCGGCCCCGAGGAGAACCTGCTGATCCTCGAGCTGACGGCCGACCACGAGACCCGCGGCACCGCCGCCGGCGACTTCACGCGGGCCCAGGCGATCCAACGCCGGTTCGGCTACCGCTACGCGGTCCTCGTCGACCTGCACCTCACGCTGGACCAGGACTCCCCGAAGCTGGACCCGACGTGGCACTGGGCCACCCTCGAGGCCGGCCCGGTGACGATCGACCCGGAGCCGGTGTACCCGGCGGACGTCCTTCCGGACATCGAGTCGCGCGGCGCCCGCAACGCGCGCTGAGGCTCTCAGCCGAGGAGCGGCGTCCCCGCGACGGACGCGATGGCGATCAGCCCGAGCACCAGCGCCGCGAACCCCGCGACGACCCCCGCCACCAGCTCGCGCTGCGTGGCGCAGCACGCTCCGGCGAAGCCGAGGGCGGCCGGCAGGCCGATCACGAACGCCGCGGCGCCGATGACGATCGCGGGCATGCACCACATCGGGGACGGCGACGAGCCCGCCGCTGCGAGGTGCTCCGCCAGCCCCGCCATGGCGGTAGCCACGCCGGCGTAGGTCGCCGCCACGGAGACGAGCGCGGCCCAGCCGGGGTGAACCTCGGCCCAGCCGGCCGATCCCGTGCCGACATAGCCCCCTGACTGGGCTGACATGACGCCCATGTTCGCCTCGTCACCACACCGCGGACAGGGCCGGAAGGCCCGCCTAACCCGACGTAGATGCCCTGATCAGAGGCTTGGGATCGGCTGTCCGAAGTTCCCGGGTCCTGCTCATTTCTTGACGTTCGTCGCGTCGGCGTCAGGTGGGTGACGCCGCTCGGCGACGAGACCGCCTCGGTCTTGTACCGCTCCTCGAGACCCTCGAGGCCGTCCCACAGCCGGACCCCGCGACCCAGCACGATCGGCACCTGCACCACGTGCAGCACGTCGACCAGGTCCGCGGCAAGGAAGTCACGCACCACCGTCGGGCCGCCGCCCAGGCGCACGTCCAGCCCACCGGCGGCCTCCAGCGCCAGATCGAGCGCCTCCCGCGGCGCCGCGTCGACGAAGTGGAACACCGTCCCGCCCTCCATCTGCACGGACGGCCGCAGGTGGTGGGTCAGCACGAAGACGGGGGTGTGGAACGGCGGGTTCGACCCCCACCAGCCCCGCCGCTCGACCTGCGTGCCCACGTCCGTCCACGGCCCGGTCTGCGGGCCGAACGTGCGCGTCTCGTGATCTGCGCGCCGATGCCGGGTTCGTGACGCGACGCGAACCTCTCGTCGACCCCCGTCGAGCCGCCCTCCAGGCCGAGCATCGGCGCACCCGTCCGCGTCGCGACCATCCACTCGCGCAGGCGTTCGCCGGCGTGGCCGAACGGCTCCTCGAACGTGCGGGGCTCGCCCGTGGCGAAGCCGTCGAGGGAGATCGGGACGTTGTGGACCCGAAGCAGTGGCACGCGCTCCACGCTAGGCCGCGCGTTCCGGGCGCGCCCTCGCAAGGGGTCCTGGGTGGGGAGCAATCGTCAAGACCTGTGGATGGGTGTCGGGCCAGAACGGGCGGGTCCTCCGTACTGGCGAGCCCACTCAGGGTCCCGAGAGCTTCGGTGGGTGCACCAGACTAGGGGGCCAACTCGACGGTCTTGCCCGAGGTCACGTCGGTGATGGTCCTATCGCCCAGGGGGCGTTCGAGGGCCACCTCGACGGTGTCCTTGCAGTCACCGCTGCCGCGGAACATCTGCCGGGTCGAGACTACTGCGACGCGCACGTCCTCGCCGTTCTCGTCCAGGAGATCGAGCGCGGGATCCCCGCCGCAGGTAGACACGTTCAGGACGAGCGTCCCCTCAGGAGAGAGCCACGCGTCCGTGATAGCAACCCTGGTCCGCCAATCGACGCCTCGCGTCATCACGACCACCGCAGTGATGGCCAGCGCGACGACTACAACAACGCCGACGATCACGCGACCCCTGCGACTCATCGGCCTCTCCTCGCTGGGAGTGCGCTGGTCACACTGACGGCGAGCAGCGGGCGGTGAGGACGGCCGCCAACCCTACGAGGCAGGAAGCCCGGCGGGGCTGGCCGGTCAGCTGAGAGCAACGTAGACGCCGAGGGCATTGTCAATCAGGTCAGCTCGCGAGTAGACATCGCGGTCGGCCGGCCAGGCAGGGTCGTAGATCCAGCCTTCATGGAATCCGTAGGCCGCGTTTCCCCAGTAGACGGGGCCGCCGCTGTCGCCGGGCGCCCTGTCGCGTGAACCCATCTCCACGAGGTTGCAGCTCGAACCGTTGCAGACGCCGGTCTTCCGCACCTCTTGGCACGTCTTGTGGTTCGTGGCGCCATTCGTGCACAGGCTCTGACCAACACTCGGAACGTTCACCATCGAAGAGACGTCGCGAAGGTCGGTCTCCGTGGCGCTGGTCGAACCGGCGTAGAAGTCGTCGGTGATGGTCTCCGGGCCGGTCATCCACTGGAAGTCGCCGTACGTGCCTTGGTAGCCGCCCCGGTAGGTCAAAGCCGCGCCATCGTCGGACAGGCTGTTCGAGCAGTGCCCTGCGGTGGCGACCCCCCGCGAACCGCTCGTCGCGCCAGAGGTCCTCACGGTGAACCCCGACGTGCAGGCTCCGCTGGAGAGGCTCTCTCCGCCGTAGTGGCTGTCTCCCGCGCCCAGCGCTGCAGAGTCGCCAATGAGAACCTTGACAGCCACCCCACCTAGGTCTCCGGCCGCCGCGGCTTCACGTACAGCCTGCGACGCGGCTGAGCCGAGGGAGGCGACGTCCAGGTTGACGCCCTTCGACGCAGGGGCCACGGTCGTGGTGATCTGTCGGGCGTCGTAGTCGAAACTGGTAACCGCGTCGGCTACCCCGGGTGACGTCAGGACCGCGAAGTGGGCTGCCGCAATGGCGGCGTCGAGCTCACCCTCGGAGAATCCGATGTTGGTCTCGATGTCGATAGTGACATCTCCTGGGACGCTGTCGAACGTCGCGCCCATGGCGCGCATCGCCTGGGGCTGGTCGCCCCTGAAAGCGATCCATGCGTGATGGGCGTCGACGATGGCAGCTCCGGCGAAGTCCGCTGGTGCGGCCTTGCGAAACTCGTTCACCGCTAGGGTGAAGTTGTCGTTCCAGGAGTAGCGCTCGATCACATCGTGGAGCGATCGGCCGCTCTGCTCTGCGACGGTCTCGAGGTCGCGCATCTCGGCGTCGCTGATGGGATCGCTGACTTGTGGTGCGGCGACGTCGGGAAGGTCGACTGCCACAGCTTCTACCGGTGTTCCGGTTGCTCCTTGTCCAGTAGCGCCCTGGGCTGGCGGCCCCGCGACCGCGAGGACGACCGCAACTGGCGCGAGGAGAAGTGCGGACTTCCATGCACGCTTGCGACTCACTGGGGTCCCCCTAATGCGCCCTTGCCCGCGGTGCGCTTGACACATCGACGTGGGCGCTTCGCTTGTCGATCATGCTACTTACGCCTGGAGCAGCACTCAAGATCTGTCGATCGGGTAGTTCAAGCGGGCGGTCTCGACGCGCTGCGTCGTGGGTTCGCGTTCGATGAGTCGCCCCTTCTCGAAGCGTGCTCCGGCGCGAACCAGCGCGACGAGGTGGTGTGCGTTGACCGCCCGCCACCGGGCTTGGGCGGATTGGATGAGCTTGAACGCCATCGCGATCCCGGCCGCGCGTGAACCGGGGCCCTTGGTGACCCTTTGACGGAGCCTGAGGGCCTGTTGCTTTTTGAAGTGGCCGACGTCGTCGATGCGCCGCGTCTGGCGCCGCGTGTCGATTCATCGGAATAGTCATAGTTTGGGATGATTGTGGCATGGCGAGGACGTATCGGCCGGTGGACCGGGATCAGGAGTTCCTGCTGCCACCGAACATGGTCGACTGGCTCGGTGAGGACCATGGGTCACATCCACAGTCACGGTGGACGTTTCGTCACGATCGTGCCGCACGCCCGGCGGGAGGACACCTGGTTCCGGGACTGGGGCTGAGCCCAAACCCACGCGCCGGCCTGGCAAGAGGCCCGGCGGGCACCCGGCACTCGAGCCGCCGACCTCGATCGGATCTGGTGCACCTTCCAAGCCCCCGCACCATCGGTCGACGGCTACCGGGTGATCTGGGTGCACTCCAGCAGCAAAGCGGCCCGGGACGCGCAAGCCCGAGCCGCCCGGATCGAGGCCGGGCTCGCCGCCATCGACGCGGTCCAGGCCCGGCTGGCCAGCCCGAAGACCCGGATCAAGACCAAGGTCGCCGCCGAACAGGCCGCCACCACCGCCCTAGCCCGGGCCGGCGCCACCCGCTGGGTCGGCTTCACCATCACCGAAACGACCGAGGTCGCCCACCGGCAGGAGAACCGGCCCCGCCCCGGCGCCCAGACCCGCTACCGGCGCACCGAGAAGACGGTCTTCACCATCACCGCCGCCATCCACGCCGAGGCCGTCGCCTACGACGCGGTCACCGACGGCTGCTTCCCGCTCATCACCAACGACACCACGATGACCGGAGCCGAAATCCTCGCCGCCTACCACTACCAGCCGAACCTCGAGCGCCGCAACCACCTGCTCAAAGGACCGCAGGAAGTCGCGCCGGTCTACCTCGAAACAGCGCACCGCATCGAAGCGCTGCTGCTGTGCCACTTCCTGGCCACGCTCACCGAGGCGCTCATCGAACGCGAGATCCGCACCTCGATGAGCACCCAAGGCCTGGCCGGGATCCCGCTCTACCCCGAACTACGCAACTGCCCCGCCCCCAGCGCCCCGCGCATCCTGGAGATCTTCAACGACGTCCAACACCACCACCTGATCAGCAACGACGGCCAGATCGTGCAGACCTTCCAACCCGAACTCACCGACCTGCAACAACAGGTCCTGGACCTCCTACGCATCCCAGCCAGCGTCTACAGCACGACCCACACCCACTGAAGTGGGGGGCCAAATCAACCGCGAGAAGTGCGGAACGTCAGCTGGACCGTAGCGTCGCGGGGGATACCGGCGTACGGGAGCTCGAGCTCGTTGGCGAAGACCGCCTGGGGCTCAAGCGCGCGCAACTCGGCTGGCGAGGTCGCGCCGAGCAGGTTGCGCAGGTCGCCGACCGCCGGATCGAGGTAGGGGTCGACGGAGTCCGTCACCTGGCGGAGATCCCGTACCGGGCGCGGATCTTCTCGGCCGCTTCCCGGGCGGACGCCTTGCCGACCACGTAGTTGTCCGCGATGCGTTTGGCGTCCTCGGACACGACCAAGCCCTCCAGCCGCTCGTTGGCAACAGCACGCCTCACGCGCGCCGCACGCCGCCGACCGGTCTGCTCCATGGACACCGACTGTACCGGCCAGCACGCCCAGACCCCCAGAGCACACACATCCGTACGCCGAGCCACCGCAGAGGACACCGGGCGCTTTCGGGAGGCCAGCTGTCGCCCCGATGGTCTGGCTGGTGGCGCACGAGGCCGTCGGGATCGAGACGGGGTCGGTCCCCTCACCGGAATGCCGGGCCCGGCCAGTGCGAACTGGCTCGTGACCGACGGTCGTTGCCAGGGACGGCGGATCACGCCCTCAGGGCTCCTATGAGCCTGCGGCTTCGGGCTCCGCGGCCAACGGCGCGGCCGCCACACGCGGTCCTGGACACCAGGTACCTGATGGGAATCGAAACGTCGCGCAATGAAAGACCGGGCCAGCGCGGTTGCGCGACGCCAGCCCACGATGCGTAGATGCGGAACCAGTGCCGCAGATGCCGTCGTCAAGCCAGCGAAACCGCTGGTCAGCGGCATAGACAGATGTCGCATCGCCTGTCGTATCGGTGGAGCCAAGGGGACTCGAACCCCTAACCCCCTGCTTGCAAAGCAGGTGCGCTACCACTTGCGCCATGGCCCCCCGGCGCACCGGCGCCGACGGTGGGCGGGGGTCAGTCGAGGGTGTCGGTGACCTCTGCCCACAGGTCCCGCTCGTCGCGGTCCTGCACGTACCTGGTGTAGAGGACGTAGCCCGCGGCGGCCAGGGTGGCCACGAACAGCAACTTCTTCACTCCGGGTCCTCCTCGTGCCAGTGGGCCTAACAGGACTTGAACCTGTGACCTCTTCCTTATCAGGGAAGCGCTCTAACCGTCTGAGCTATAGGCCCTCAGAACGCCGGACGAGACTATCCCAGCGGGCAGGCCTGTCCCAAACCCGTCACTCGTCGGTCATCGTCACGTGGACGCCGCCCACCAGCGCGGCGACCACGTTGTACAGGAATGCCCCGATCGTGCCGAGCGCCGTCAGGAGGAGCACGTCGACGATCGCCACGAGCGTGGCTGCCGACAGCACCCTCGAGAAGTCGACGTACTGGAGGATGTCGATCGGGCTCTCCTGGCCGACGATCTGCCGGACCAGGCTGTCGATGTCGGTGAAGAGGTTCATCTCGTTGAGCGTCACCCACAGCACCGACACCGCGACGACCAGCATCAGACCTGCGGCGAACGCCAGCAGGAAGGACAGCTTCATCACCGACCACGGGTCGACCCGCGAGATCGCCAGGCGCACCCGTCGCGGGCCGGCGCCGCCGACCGTAGGGACGCGACCCGACTGCGGCCGTGGCGCGGTCCCACCAGCGGGGGTCGCGGCGGCGGGAGACCCGCCGTACGGCGCGCCCGTCGCCGACGGGGCCGTGCGGGTGGCCGTGTCGGTGTTGGCGGTCATCGGGTCGTCCTTCGTCCGGGGACGGGTCAACGAAGCGTACGCCGCGGCCGCTCCGGTACCGATGCCGGTGGTCGCCTTGCGCAGCCACTGGCCGGTGCGGTCCACCGCGACCGCGAGCGGAGACGGCTCGTCGAGCCCGGCATCGTCGGGCTCCGGCTCCGGGAACGTCCGGAGGGCCGCCGGGCGGGCCTCCTCGGCGCGCGGCGGCGGAACCGGACCGTTGGGGGCCCGGTTGCCGCGCGCACCGTCGCCACCCCGACCGGGAACGGCCGTCACGGTCCCTGTCGCCCCGCTCGGCGTCGCCCGCTGGCGCGGGGGGATCGAGGGCGGGATCGAGGGCGGTGGGGCGTCGGTCATACGTCCTCCGCGGTGGTCGGTTCGCCGCTTTCGGCCTCCACGGTACCTGCATCCACCCCGGCGTCGTCACCCAACCGGCGTTCGCCGTTGCGGGCCACGGCGATGATCCGGTCGTCGGAGTCGGGCTTCGCGAAGATCACCCCCTGGGTGGTCCGGCCGGTCGCGTGCACCTCCGACGTTGCGGAACGCACCACCTTGCCGCGCTCCATGATCACCAGGACCTCGTCCACCTCGTCGGTCACGAGGGCGCCGACGAGGTTCCCGTTGTGCTCGGGCAGGTTCGCCACCTTGATGCCCAGCCCGCCGCGGCCCTGCTGCCGGTAGTTCTCCACGGTCAGCGCGGTGCGCTTGGCGATGCCGCCCTCCGTGACGGTGAAGAGGAACGCATCCTCGCGCACGACGTCCATCGCGAGCAGCTCGTCGTCCCCGCGGAAGTCCATGCCCTTGACGCCGCTCGTCGCGCGGCCCATCGGCCGCAACGCCTCGTCGGACGCGGTGAACCGGATGGACTGCCCGTGGCGCGAGACGAGGATGACGTCCTGGTCCGCGTTCGCCAGCCGCGCCGCGACGAGCTCGTCGGGCCGGCCCTCGTCGTCCTCGCGCAGGTTGAGGGCGATGACACCGCCGGAGCGGTTGGAGTCGTACTCGGTGAGCCTGGTCTTCTTCACCAGGCCGCGCTTGGTGGCCAGCACCAGGTACTGCGCCTGCTCGTAGTCGCGGATGTCCAGCACCTGCGCGATGCGCTCCTCCGGCTGGAAGGCCAGCAGGTTGGCGACGTGCTGGCCCTTGGCGTCGCGGCCACCCTCGGGCAGCTCGTACCCCTTGGCCCGGTACACGCGCCCGAGGTTGGTGAAGAACAGCAGCCAGTGGTGCGTCGTCGTGACGAAGAAGTGCTCGACGATGTCGTCCTCGCGCAGCTGCGCGCCCCGCACGCCCTTGCCGCCGCGCCGCTGCGCCCGGTAGCTGTCGCTGCGCGTGCGCTTGGCGTAGCCGCCGCGGGTGATGGTGACCACCATCTCCTCCTCGGCGATGAGGTCCTCGTCCGTCACCTCGCCGTCGAAGGGCAGGATCCGCGTACGGCGCTCGTCCCCGAACTTCTCGACGATCTCCGCCAGCTCGGTCGAGACGATCTCCCGCTGCCGCTCGGCGGAGGCGAGGATCGCGTTGTACTCGGTGATCTTCGCCTCGAGCTCGGCGTACCGGTCGAGGATCTGCTGGCGCTCGAGGGCCGCCAGCTGGCGCAGCTGCATCCGCAGGATCGCGTTGGCCTGCTCCTCGTCGATCGACAGCAGCGCGATCAGGCCCTCGCGGGCGGCGTCGGCGCTGTCCGAGGCCCTGATCAGCGCGATCACGGCGTCGAGCTGGTCGAGGGCGGCGAGGTAGCCGCGGTAGATGTGGATCTGGCGCTCGGCCTCCATGAGGCGGTGCCGCGTGCGCCGCTGGATCACGTCCATCTGGTGCGACACCCAGTGCCGCACGAACCCGTCGAGCGGGAGCGTGCGCGGGACGCCGTCGACGAGCGCAAGCATGTTCGCGCCGAAGGTGTCCTGGAGCTGGGTGTGCTTGTAGAGGTTGTTGAGGACGACCTTGGCGACCGCGTCGCGCTTGAGGACGATGACGAGCCGCTGGCCGGTGCGGCCCGACGTCTCGTCCCGGATGTCCGCGACGCCACTGACGCGACCGTCCTTGACCAGCTCGGCGATCTTGGCGGCGAGGTTGTCCGGGTTGACCTGGTAGGGCAGCTCGGTGACCACCAGGCAGGTGCGGCCGTGGATCTCCTCGACCTCGACGACGGCGCGCATCGTGATGGTGCCGCGGCCGGTCCGGTAGGCGTCGTCGATGCCGCGCCGGCCCAGGATCGTCGCCGCGGTGGGGAAGTCCGGGCCCTTGATCCGCTCCAGCAGCGCCGCGAGCAGCTCCTCGCGGTCCGCCTCCGGGTGGTCGAGGAACCACTGGACGCCCTCGGCGACCTCGCGCAGGTTGTGCGGCGGGATGTTGGTCGCCATGCCGACGGCGATGCCGGCCGAGCCGTTGACCAGCAGGTTCGGGAACCGGCTGGGCAGAACCATCGGCTCCTGCGTCCGCCCGTCGTAGTTGTCGCCGAACTCGACGGCGTCCTCGTCGATGTCCCGCACCATCTCCATGGCCAGCGGGGCCATACGGCACTCGGTGTACCGGGGGGCGGCGGCGGGGTCGTTGCCGGGCGAGCCGAAGTTGCCCTGGCCGGCCACGAGCGGGTACCGCATCGACCAGTCCTGCACCAGGCGGACGAGCGCGTCGTAGATCGCGGTGTCGCCGTGCGGGTGGAACTTGCCCATGACGTCGCCGACGACGCGGGTGCACTTGGAGTACGCGCGGTCCGGCCGGTAGCCGCCGTCGTACATCGCGTACAGCACGCGCCGGTGCACCGGCTTCAGGCCGTCGCGCACGTCCGGGAGCGCGCGCCCGACGATGACCGCCATCGCGTAGTCGAGGTACGACCGCTGCATCTCCAGCTGGAGGTCGACCTGCTCGATCCGGTCGTGCTCGACCGGCTCGGTCCCGGTGCCTGTCGTCTCGCTCATGTCCTGGTGACGTCCCTACGTTCGATGCCGCTGGGGTGTGCTCGCGCCGCTCCCGCTAGATGTCGAGGAACCGCACGTCCTTCGCGTTGCGCTGGATGAACGAACGCCGCGCGTCGACGTCCTCACCCATGAGGATCGCGAACGTCTCGTCCGCGGCGGCCGCCTCGTCGAGCGTCACCTGGAGCAGCGTGCGGTGCTCCGGCGCCATCGTGGTGTCCCACAGCTCGTCGTAGTTCATCTCGCCGAGGCCCTTGTACCGCTGGATCGCGTTGTCCTTCGGCAGCCGCTTGCCCGCCGCCTGGCCTGACGTGATGAGCGTGTCGCGCTCGCGGTCCGAGTAGGCGAACTCGTGGCCCGAGTTGGTCCACTTGAGCCGGTAGAGCGGCGGCTGCGCCATGTAGACGTGCCCCCGCTTGATCAGCTCGGGCATGTACCGGAACAGCAGCGTCAGCAGCAGCGTGCGGATGTGCTGGCCGTCGACGTCCGCGTCGGCCATCAGCACGATCTTGTGGTACCGCAGCTTGGCGATGTCGAACTCCTCGCCGATCCCCGTGCCGAACGCCGTGATCAGCGACTGCACCTCGAGGTTGCCCAGGGCGCGGTCGAGGCGGGCCCGCTCGACGTTCAGGATCTTCCCGCGCAACGGCAGGATCGCCTGGGTCTGCGGGTTGCGCCCGCGCACGGCCGAGCCGCCGGCGGAGTCGCCCTCGACGATGAACACCTCGCACTCGGCGGGGTTGTTCGACTGGCAGTCCTTGAGCTTGCCCGGCATCGAGTTGGACTCGAGCAGCCCCTTGCGCCGCGTCGCCTCGCGGGCCTTGCGGGCGGCCATCCGCGCCGCGGCCGCCTGGATCGCCTTGCGGATCACGTCCCGCGCGTCGGTCGGGTGCGAGTCGAGCCAGTCGGCCAGGCGCTCGTTGACGACCTTCTGGACGAACGTCTTCGCCTCGGTGTTGCCGAGCTTCGTCTTCGTCTGGCCCTCGAACTGCGGCTCGCCGAGCTTGACGGACACGACGGCCGTCAGGCCCTCGCGCACGTCGTCGCCCGTCAGGTTCTCGTCCTTGTCCTTGAGGATGCCCTTCTCGCGCGCATAGCGGTTGACCAGCGAGGTCAGCGCCGCGCGGAAGCCTTCCTCGTGCGTGCCGCCCTCGGTGGTGGAGATCGTGTTGGCGTAGGTGTGGACGGACTCGGAGTAGGCGCCCGTCCACTGCATCGCGATCTCGACGGAGATGCGCCGCTCGGTGTCCTCCGCCTCGAAGTCGATCACCTCGGGGTGCACCGGCTCGTACTTCTTCGCCTGGTTGAGGTGCTTGACGTAGTCGACGATCCCGCCGTCGTAGCGGTACGAGACCGAGTGGCCCGAGTCCTCCGCCTTGGTGGGCGTCTCGACCTCCTCCGCGTCCACCTCGACGTGCCGCGGCCGCAGGTCCTCGAGGCTGATGCGTAGACCCTTGTTGAGGAACGCCATCTGCTGGAACCGGGAGCGCAGCGTCTCGAAGTCGTACTCGGTGGTCTCGAAGATCTCGTCGTCCGCCCAGAAGGTCACCGTGGTGCCCGTGACATCGGTCGTCTCGCCCCGCTCGAGCGGCCCGGTCGGCGCGCCCCGTCGGTACGACTGGCGCCAGACGTAGCCGTCGGTGCGCACCTCGACCTCGACGCGCTCGGAGAGCGCGTTGACCACGGACACGCCCACGCCGTGCAGACCACCGGACACCGCGTACCCGCCGCCGCCGAACTTGCCCCCCGCGTGCAGCACCGTGAGCACCACCTCGACGGCGGGCCTGCCCTCGGAGGCGACGATGCCCACCGGGATGCCACGGCCGTCGTCGACCACGCGCACGCCGCCGTCGGGCAGGATCGTCACCTTGATGTCGGTGGCGTAGCCGGCGAGGGCCTCGTCGACGGAGTTGTCGACCACCTCGTACACGAGGTGGTGCAGGCCGCGCTCGCCGGTGGACCCGATGTACATGCCGGGGCGCTTGCGGACCGCCTCGAGACCCTCGAGCACGGTGATGGCGCTGGCGTCGTAGCCGCCGTTGCCATTCTGTCGAGGTGTGCCGTCCTGGGGGATGGGGGTGGGCTCGGCAACCACGGGCGGCTGTTCTCCTCGAGGTGCTGGACGGCGCGGAGCGGGCCGCCCGACGAACTGCAGGGCGGATCACTCCACAGGATGGGAGTTCTCGGCTCAGGACCGGCGCTGGCGCGCCAGAGCGACCGCTCTAGTCTACCGCGCGGGGGTCCTGGGCTGTGCTTCGTCCACAAGGGCGCTACCCCCAGGTGTCACGCGGCCCCCGTCCCGGCACCGAACGGCGCCCCCGACCGAAGCCCGGACCGCCTGGACCGAGCACCTTCACCTCGACCACCACACCCTCGCCGAGCTCCTCCGCGAGCCGGCGCAGCAGCTGCGGCGCGAGCAGCGTCAGGTTCGCCGCCCAGGCGGTCGACGAGGCCCGCAGCGTCAGCAGGCCGGCCTGGAGACCCTCCGGCTTGCAGTGCTCCCCGATCTCGGACCCGACCAGCTCCGGCCAACGCCCGCGCAGGTCGCCCTCGACGAGCCCCGGCTTCCACCCGAGCTCCGTCACCAGCCGCGCCGCCGTCACGGCCACCGGCTGGGGATCGCGCGCGTCCGGCCCTGCGCCGCTGGCGGCACCGGCCACGCGGCGCGGCTTGTCGCCCGGCCGTAGGCCACGAGCCCGAGCCGCGTCCTGCGCGCGCGCGAGTGCTGCCCGCGCCACCTGATCCGGCGGGGTCGTCGCCTCGGGTTGAGTCGGATCAGCGGACACGGGCCACCTCGCCCGCCGCCACGTCCACCCGGGCCCCGGCCAACGCCTCCGGGACGTCGCCCGGCACCGCGGCCGTGACGAGCACCTGTCCGGCGGGGGCGACGAGGCCGGCCAGCCGGTCGCGCCGACGCGTGTCCAGCTCCGCGAACACGTCGTCGAGGATCAGCACGGGCTCGCCGTCGGGACCCCAGTCGCCGGCCCAGTCGCCCTCCCCGCCCCGCAGCAGCGCTGCCGACCCGAGCCGGAGCGCGAGCGCGTACGACCAGGACTCGCCGTGGCTGGCATAGCCCTTCGCGGGCAGGGCGCCGAGCGTCAGCGTCAGGTCGTCCCGGTGAGGGCCGACGAGGCTGACCCCTCGCTCGATCTCCTTGCTGCGCAGCCGGCCCATCGCCTCGAGCAGCTGGGCCTCGACGAGGTGCTCCGTCGTGGCCGGCGGCGATCCTTCGTCGTACACCCCACCGTCCTGCGGCGCGGCGTCCAGCGACGCGCGGTAAGCGATGTGGGCCTCCCCCACACCGGAGCTGACCTGGTCATACGCCTCGGCGACGGCCGGGGCCAGGGCGGCGACGAGGCTGCGGCGGGCGACGACGATCCGCGCGCCTGCGGCGGCGAGCTTCGCGTCCCACACGTCGAGCGTGCGCAGGTCGGCGCCGCGGGTGGCCCGCATTGCGCCGGCCGCCGTCCTGAGCAGGGCGGAGCGCTGGCGCAGCACGCGCTCGTAGTCCTGCTGCACAGCGGCGAGCTGGGGGCGAAGCTGCACCGCCAGCTCGTCGAGGAACCTGCGCCGTCCGTCCGGGTCGCCCTTGACCAGCGAGAGGTCCTCGGGCGCGAACTGTACCGTGCGGACGATCCCGAGCACGTCGCGCGCGCGCACCGGCGACCCGCCGTTGACGCGGGCCCGGTTTGCGCGGCCAGGGGTGATCTCGACCTCGACCGTGGTCACGCGGCCGGCGCGCTCCACCCTCGCGCCCACCACGGCGCGGTCCGCACCGCTACGCACGAGCGCCGCGTCCGTCGGCACGCGGTGGCTCGACAGCGTCGCGAGGTACCCGATCGCCTCGACGAGGTTCGTCTTGCCCTGCCCGTTCGGGCCGACGAGTGCGGTGACGCCCGGCTCGAGCGCCAGCTCGACCTGCGGATACGACCGGAAGTCGGTGAGCGCCAGATGTGAGACGAACACTCAGGCCTGCTCAGACACTGTCGCTGCCCGCGGGCTTCACGGCGTGGCCGCCGAACTGCTGCCGCAGCGCGGCGACGGCCTTGAGCGCGGGCGACTCCTCCTGCCGGGACGCGAACCGGGCGAACAGCGAGGCCGCGATCACCGGAGTGGGGACGGCCAGCTCGATCGCCTCGTCGACCGTCCACCGTCCCTCGCCGGAGTCCTCGACCCAGTCGTCGATCTCCGCGAGGTCGGGGTCCTTCTCGAGGGCCTGCACCAGCAGGTCGAGCAGCCAGGACCGCACCACCGTGCCCCGCGTCCACGCCTTGATGGTGCCTTGCACGTCCATGACCAGGTCTTTCGCGGCGAGCAGCTCGTAGCCCTCGGCGTAGGCCTGCATCAGGCCGTACTCGACCCCGTTGTGGACCATCTTCGCGAAGTGGCCGGCGCCGACGGCGCCGGCATGCACGAACCCCTCCTCGCGCGGGCCCTCCGGCCGCAGCGCGTCGAAGACCGGCATCAGCCGCTCGACCGCCGCGGCGTCACCGCCGACCATCAGCCCGTAACCGTTCGCCAACCCCCAGACGCCACCCGAGACGCCGACATCGACGAACCCGATGCCCTTGGCCGCCAGGAGCGCCGCGTGCTTCGCATCGTCCTGGTAGTAGGAGTTCCCGCCGTCGATGACCAGGTCGCCGGCCGTCAGCAGACCCGCGAGCTGCGTGATGACCGCCGTGGTGACCGCGCCGGCCGGCACCATCGCCCAGACCACGCGCTCACCCGCCGGCAGTGAATCGACGAGCGCCTCGAGGGTCGGTGCGTCGGTGACCTCGGGGTTGTGGTCGTAGCCGACCACCTCGACACCTGCGTGCCGCATCCGCTCGCGCATGCCGGCGCCCATCTTGCCGAGCCCGACCAGCCCGATCTGCATCCTTGCGACCCCTCTCACACTCCGACGCCGCCACCGTGCCCGCCGCCTGCCGTCACTGTCCCCCACCTGACCGGTTCGCGCCATGCCCGCGCCGGGCGTCGTCAGCCGGCGAAACGGATGGGCACCAACAGGTACCGGTACTCCGGCGAGTCGTCACCCGCGAGCTCCGCCTGGCCCGTGAACTCGACCGGCTTGTTCGGGTGGGTGAACGAAAGCCGGACGAACGTCGTGTCGAACGCGCCGAGGCCGTCGAGCAGGTACTGCGGGTTGAACGCGACCGTGATCGCCTCTCCGGCGAGCGTCGCCTCGAGCGCCTCGGACGCCTGGGCGTCATCCCCGTGCCCCGCTTCGAGGACGACCTGGCTTTCGGTGAACGACAGCTGGATCGGTGTGTTGCGCTCGGCGACGAGCGCGACACGCTTGGACGCGTCGACCAGCGCCTGGCGGTCGACGACCGCATGGATCGGCGTCTCGTCCGGGAACAGGCGCCGCACCGGCGGGTAGTCGCCATCGACGAGGAGGCTCGTGGTGTGGCGGCCGCCGGCCTCGAAGCCGATGAGGTCCACACCTCCCGACGTCGTCAGGGCGACCGTCACCGACCCGCTGGTGCCGAGCGAGCGGGCGACGTCGATCAGCGTGCGTGCGCGCACGAGTGCCACACTCTCGAATCCCGGTGTCGCCGGCTTCCACGTCAGCTCGCGCAGTGCCAGCCGGTAGCGGTCCGTCGCCAGGAGCGTCAGCTTCTCACCGTCGATCTCCACCCGGACACCGGTCAGCAGCGGGAGCGTGTCGTCCCGGCTCGCCGCGACGCTCACCTGGTTCACCGCATGCGTCAGCTCCTCACCGTCGACCACTCCCGCAACGGGTGGCATCGCCGGCAGGCTCGGGTACTCGTCGACCGGCATCGTCAGCAGCGTGAACCGGCTCGCGCCGCACGTGATGACGACCTTCGTGCCGTCGACCACCACGTCGACCGGCCTGGCCGGCAGCGAACGCGAGATCTCCGCCAGGAGCCGACCGGACACCAGGACCGTGCCGGCCTCGGCGACGTCCGCGGGGATCTGCGACTTGGCCGAGACCTCGTAGTCGAAGCTCGACAGCTCGATCGTTCCCGTCGTGTCCGCCTCGATCCGCACGCCCGCCAGCACGGGCACCGGCGGCCGCGTGGGAAGTGTGCGTGCGGTCCACGTCACGGCGTCCGCGAGGACGTCACGCTCGACCCGGAACTTCATGCCTCACCTCTTCGTCATCGCACCACGACCGCCACCGGCGCCGGCTGAGCCGCTGACGTGGTCTCGCGGCCGCTCATGGGCAGACTCGTCTTCGGCCGAACACTACGCGACAGGGGTGTCACACCGGGGCCGGCATCCCGTACGAAGGTGCGATCGGACCTTGATGAAGAACTGTCGTCATCGTCGTCGCGGCTGTGGGTGCTGTGGATGACGGGCGCTCTCGCTGGTCGGCGTAGGGCGGCGGTGTGGACGGCCGTGTGAGCCCAGCGGCGCAGTCCGTGGACCGCGGTGGACGGGGCTCGCTCGTCATTCCGGCATCCACCGGCCGAGGGCCGGCGGGCCACACGAACTGGACGTTCGTCCACTCTCGTCCACAGGCGCGTCAACAGGTGTGAACATTCGTCCCATCGATGACTGAACCTCAGGCGGAGCGTTGCCCACCACGCGGCGGGTCGGGCGGGCACGGCGCGGCCGCCGCCGATGTTTGCGCAGATCGGCGTCATGACGTCCACAGCCCAGGTGACACGCGCGTGCTCCGCGAGGCTGGCGTGCCGGCGTGCGGCGACGGGCGCCCAGGGGAGGTTGGACACCCTAGTTATCCACAGATAAGTGGCCCAACTGTGGACAGCTACGTCCGGTTCTGCTGCTTGATGCGGTTGGTCAGCTCGGTCACCTGGTTGTAGATCGAGCGGCGCTCGGCCATGAGCTCGCGGATCTTCCGGTTGGCGTGCATCACCGTGGTGTGGTCGCGGCCGCCGAACGCCTGGCCGATCTTCGGGAGAGACAAGTCGGTGAGCTCACGGCACAGGTACATGGCGATCTGGCGGGCGGTGACGAGCACGCGCGAACGGCTCGAGCCGCACAGGTCTTCGATCGTCAGACCGAAGTACATCGCCGTCTGGCCGATCACCGTCGTCGCCGTGATCTCCGCAGTGTCATCGTCGGTGATCAGGTCCTTGAGGACGATTTCCGCGAGCGACATGTCGACCTGCTGCCGGTTGAGGTTCGCGAACGCCGTGACGCGGATCAGTGCACCCTCGAGCTCGCGGATGTTGCTGCTGATCTTCGAGGCGATGTGCTCGAGGACATCGTCGGGCGCCTTGAAGCCTTCGTTGCCGGCCTTCTTGCGGAGGATCGCGATACGCGTCTCGAGGTCCGGCGGCTGGACGTCGGTGATCAGGCCCCACTCGAAGCGCGACCGCATGCGGTCCTCGAAGCCGTTGAGCTCCTTCGGCGGCAGGTCCGAGGTGATGACCACCTGCTTGTTCGCGTTGTGGAGCGTGTTGAACGTGTGGAAGAACTCCTCCATCGTCTGTTCCTTGCCCTGAAGGAACTGGATGTCGTCGACGAGGAGGACGTCCACCTCGCGGTAGCGCCGCTGGAAGGCGCCGGCCTTCCCCTCACCGATGGAGTTGATGAAGTCGTTGGTGAACTCCTCGGAGTTCACGTACCGCACACGGATGGTCGGGTAGAGGTTCTGCGCGTAGTGGCCGATCGCGTGCAGGAGGTGAGTCTTGCCCAGGCCCGAGTTCCCGTAGATGAAGAGCGGGTTATAGGCCTTGGCGGGCGCCTCGGCCACGGCAAGCGCGGCGGCATGCGCGAAGCGGTTCGACGAGCCGGGCACGAAGGTCTCGAAGACATACTTCGGGTTCAGGCGAGCCGGCTCCGCCGGAGGCCGACGACCGGCGGGCAGCTCCTCACGAGAACCGGGGGCCGGCGCGTACGGGGAGGCGGGCCGCGGGGCCGGGGCCGGGTCGACGACCGGCGGCGGGGCCGGGGGCGCCTGGTCCTCGAGGTCGGGATCGACCGAGACGGCGAACCGGCCCTCGCGGCCGAGTGCGTCCGACAGCGCCTGGGTGACCTCGGTGCGCACACGCGTCTCGAGGTAGTCCTTGGACAGCTCGTTGCCGACGGCGAGCAGCATGGTCCCGTCGAACAGCCCGAGCGGCCGGGCGAGACGGACGAACGCCAGCTGGCGCGGCGTCAGGTCCGGACTGGCCTCCAACGTGTTCACCACGTGGCCCCAGATCCGGGCCAGGTCCTCGCTCACATCAACCCCTGAGACTCGTCCGCTGGAACCGTCGGCGTGGAAGGCGTGCGCTCATCCACACATTTGTCCACATCTGTGTGCGGAACGCCTGACGAAGCCCGATCGTGGGACCGGGGCGGCGGGGTGGCGCAACGAGGACTGATGGTAGCGGCCCACGCGGGGTGGCGGGAGGGCCAGGGGGATGATGAGAGGTCTTGTTCGGCGTGTCGGCTGGACATCGGGTGATTTGACCTGCTGAAGTCCGGCAGCGTAGCGTGAGTCAGCCTTGTTGCCGGCGTCCGTCCGCGCGCCTCGATCCCACCGCCCTCGGTCGCATACCGAGATCGTGGAGCGCGGTTCCGTCGCATCCAGCGCCTTGACCTGCACCTCTACGTCCGCGCACTCCGCGGGCCATGTCCCGGGGAGACACTCGTGACCAAGCGGACCTTCCAGCCGAACAACCGACGGCGCGCGAAGACCCACGGCTTCCGGCTGCGCATGCGCACCCGTGCGGGCCGCGCCATCCTCGCCGCGCGGCGTCGCAAGGGCCGCGCCGAGCTCTCGGCCTGACACGCCCCCGGTGCTGCCTCGCGCGCACCGGATGCGCCGCGGCTCGGAGTTCGAGCTGACGGTGCGCCGTGGTGCGCGTGGTGGCCGGGAGACGCTCGTGGCGCACCTGACGACAACGACCGACCCGGAGCCGACCGGCCCCGTGGTCGGCCTCGTCGTGTCCAGGGCCGTCGGGTCCGCGGTGACGCGGAACCTTCTCAAGCGTCGGCTGCGGGCGCTGGTGCGGGAGCGCATCGAGGCGCTGCCGATGGGGTCCAGGCTCGTCGTGCGGGCGCTGCCGCCCGCGGCGTCGGCGCCGTACGCCCGCCTGGGCGGTGACCTCGACGCGGCAGTGGCGGCGGCTGTCCGGCGGGCGGGCGAGCGATCCAGATGAGCCGGTTCAGCACCGCGGTGCGCTTCGTCGTGCGCCTACCTGCCCGGCTGGTCCTCCTCCTGATCCGCGGCTACCAGCGGTACATCTCGCCGATGAGGCCGCCCACCTGCAAGTACTACCCGTCCTGCTCGCAGTACGCCGTCGTCGCGATCACGCGGCACGGGCTGCTCCGCGGGTCGGGGCTGGCCGCGTGGCGACTCCTGCGGTGCAACCCGTGGAGCCGCGGCGGCGTCGACGACGTGCCCCCGGTGCGCGAGAAGCACGCGCACCACCGACCCGTGGCCCCGGCCACGCACTGACCGTTCGAGGAGCAAGGCCCGATGAGCTGGTTCGACACCCTGTTGTGGCCGATCATGGTCGCCGTCGCGTGGATCATGACGACGTTCCACAGCCTCTTGTCGGCGATCGGGCTCGACCCAGCCGGCGGAGCAGCGTGGGGGCTGTCGATCGTCGGCCTGGTGATCGTCATCCGGATCCTGCTGATCCCGCTCTTCGTGCGGCAGATCAAGGCCTCGCGAGGCATGCAGCTGATCCAGCCGGAGATGCAGGCGATCCAGAAGAAGTACAAGGGCAAGAGCGACCCGGCCTCCCGCGAGGCGATGAGTCGGGAGACGATGGAGCTCTATCGGCGGCACAACACGAACCCGTTCGCATCGTGCCTTCCGATCCTGCTCCAGTCGCCGATCTTCTTCGCGTTGTTCCGGGTGTTGAACTCGCTCACCGCGCTCGCGGGAGCGGACGGACAGAGCTATCCGCGGGCGAGCATCGGTCCGCTGACGAAGGACCTGGCGGCGCAGGCCGAGAGCGCAACCATCTTCGGCGCACCACTGTCGGGCGTCTTCCTGCGGGCCGATGGTCACGTCCCGACGATTGTCGCGACGATCGTGCTGATCGCCGCGATGTCGGTCACGACCTTCACCACGCAGCGCCAGCTGACGATGAAGAACATGCCAAAGGCGGCGCTCGAGGGCCCGATGGCGCAGCAGCAGAAGCTGCTGCTCTACGTGATGCCGCTGATCTTCGCGTTCTCCGGCGTCAACTTCCCGATCGGCGTCCTCATCTACTGGACCGTGACGAACCTCTGGTCGATGGGCCAGCAGTTCTACACGATCCGCCGCATGCCGGCGCCCGGTTCCGCCGCGGAGGCGGCGTTGAAGGCGCGGCAGGCGCGCAAGGCCGCTCAGCACGGCGGCGTGGTGACCGAGGAGCAGAAGCCCGAGATCGAGGAGCGGCCCAAGGGCGGCGGGCAGCGCCAGCAGCCGGTGCGCAAGGACCGGCGGCGGCCGAAGCCGACGGGACAGGGCGGGGGCGCCGGCAGGACCGACGGCACCGGGCCGCCTTCCGGCGGTACGACGAGCGATGGCGGCGACGACGAGACCGGGACCCCCGGCGCGACGGGTGGCGCACCCGGTCCGGGCGGGAAGCCTGGCTCGGCGCCCGGCACCGGGACGAACCCGCCCCAGAAGCGCAAGAAGAAGCGGAACGGCCCGGGCGCGGATCCTGCCGGTTCCGGCACGCAGGCCTAGTAGGGACACGAGCGGAGGACTTGATGAACAGCAGCACGCCGGACGCAGCCGGTGAAGCGCCTTCGGTGAGGCGCCTGGAGGAGGAGGGCGAGATCGCCGCGGACTACCTCGAGGAGCTGTTGGACATCGCCGACCTCGACGGCGACATCGAGATCGACGTCGACCACGGCCGCGCGGCCGTCGAAATCGTCGCCGAGGAGGCCGGCGACCGCGGGCTCCAGCGGCTCGTCGGGCAGGACGGCGACGTGCTGGAGGCTCTCCAGGAGCTGACGCGGCTCGCGGTGCAGGCGAAGACGGGCGACCGCAGCCGGCTGATGCTGGACGTCGCGGGCTACCGCTCCGGCCGCAAGGACGAGCTGACGAAGCTCGCAGAGGAGGCGGTCGCGCGGGTGCGGTCGTCGGGCGAGCCGGTAGAGCTGGAGCCGATGAACCCGTTCGAGCGCAAGGTGGTGCACGACGTGGTGGCCGCTGCGGGGCTTGTCTCCGAGTCCGACGGGGTTGAGCCGTATCGGTACGTGGTGGTCCGGCCGTCCTGAGTGTGGTCGCCGTTTCACGTGAAACGGCCCGGCTTCCGGCGGGTGGGGGCCGGGTGGCGGCTCTTGTCCGGGGGTGATCCGGGCCGGCGGCCTTGACGCCCGGCCCGGAGCCGCCGCCCGTAGCAACCCCACCCGGTGGATCGGGGCTCTGGCGGTTCATCCCACCCGGTGGATCGGGGCTCTGCGGTCCTGGTTCCCCGTTTCACGTGAAACACCACCTCCATCCCGGGTTGGATGTCGTGGCGACGGGCTGAGCCCCAGGTTCGGGGCCCTCTTCGCCTGCTCTCGGGTGGCGTGCTGGGCCGGCCGTAGCCGGGTCCGACGTGAGCGGAGCTCTTCACCCTGGCGCGGGTGGCAAGCGGTCGCGGTCTCAAGTCCCGTCGTCGGTGACACCCGGGTTGCGAGGCGGGCCACACGCGGGTCCACAACACACGGTGGAGGCCGGGGCCTTGCCGCGGAAGGGCGCCGGGGGGTGACCGCTCCGGCGTGCCGACTATCGAGGCCGGGGGCGAGGAGCCTGCTGCCGGGCAGGCCTGTCTCTCCTCGGTCCCTGTGATCCGGCAGCGTGGACAGGCTCTACCACCCTGTTTCACGTGAAACGCCGTGACGTGCTGCCGAGTGGGGCTTTGTGGGCCGCCGCGTCGGGGGGCGCGGGTAGCGTGGGCGCGTCGGGTCGGTGCGGGAGTCGAGGAGGGCGTGGATGGCTGACGGAGCCCTCCGGACGGAAGCAACGTCCGCGTCCGACGCCGTCGACCCCCTGGATGGGGATGGCCGGCTGCCAGGCTACTTCGGGGACGCCTGGCCGGCGGTGGCAGGGTTTGCGGCGCTGCTGCGCGAGCACGGCGTGGAGCGTGGGCTCGTCGGGCCGAACGAGATCGGGCGGCTCTGGGCGCGGCACCTGCTGAACTCTGCCGGTGGTGTGGCATTGCTGCCGGCGACCGGGACACTGATCGACCTGGGAAGCGGCGGGGGGCTGCCGGGGATCGTGCTCGCAGCGATGCGGCCACGGGCGCGGGTGGTGCTGCTGGAGCCGATGGAACGGCGGATCGACTGGCTCCGGTTCGTCATCGACGAGCTCGGGCTTGCGAACGCCGAGGTTCTGCGGGGGCGGGCCGAGGACGTCTCGAGCGGGATCGTCGCGGACGCCGTGACCGCGCGCGCGGTGTCCTCGCTCGACAAGCTCTACCTCTGGGCCGCGCCGCTCGTCCGGGTGGGTGGCGGGCTGGTAGCCATCAAGGGGGCGCGGGCGGCCGAGGAGGTCGCCGCGGCGCGGGATGCAGGGCGGAGGGCCGGCTGGTCCGAGGCTTCGGTGGTCGAGGCGGGGACGCTCCCGGGCGTCGAGGTGACGCGCGTGGTGCGCGCGGTGCGAACGGAGGTTCGGGCCCTTGTTCGGTAGGAAGAAGAAGAAGGCGGAGCCCGTGGCCGTGCAGGGGGACCCGTCGGGAGCCGCGCCCATGGCGGAGGAACTCAGGGCCACGACCGTTTCACGTGAAACGGCACCGCCGGCGAGGGGTGACGCGACCACCACCGCGTCACCGTGGACGCCGCTCCCGGCGCAGCGCGACCAGGCCACATCCGTCGAGAGCGGCTCGACCCAGCGCGACGAGATCGTGCGCGTCGGCCGCGGCTCGCCCGAGCGGGACCGGTTAGCGCAGGCCGGCAGCGGCCCACCCGAAGCGGCGCGAGACGGGGACGTCCCGGGGGCTGGGACCAGCGACCTCGATCGCACCTCGCCACAGGAGCAGGCCAGGAGAAATGTGGCAAACCGCCCATCCGGGTCTACGGCTGAGCCGGTTTCACGTGAAACGCTAAGCGGGTCGACCGCGACGGAGGGGCCCTCGGGGCCCGTGTCCGCGTCGCCGGGAGTTGCCGGCGAGGCTGGCGGTCGAGACGAACGAGAGGCAGGAGTCGGTACGCGCATGGGCGTCGACGGCAGCGTGGAACCGCAGGCAGCGGGCTGGGACGGATGGGCGACCGGCCTCGCGGACGGACCGGCGGACCCGGACGAGCGGCGCCGCGCGGCGCTCGTCGAGAGCCTGCCGCCTCTGAGCGACGACACACCGGTGCTCGCCGAGCTGCACCAGGACGCCCGCCGCCGCATCGAGCTCCAGGGCCGGCGCTTTCCCAAGCCCGAACAGACGCGCATCATCACGATCGCCAACCAGAAGGGCGGCGTCGGCAAGACGACCACCACCGTCAACCTCGCGGCAGCGCTCGCGCAGTCCGGCCTGACCGTTCTGGTGCTCGACAGCGACCCCCAGGGCAACGCGTCCACGGCCCTCGGGGTGGAGCATCGCGCCGGGACGCCGTCGGTCTACGAGGTGCTCGTCGAGAGCGCGCCCATGCAGCACGCGGTCCAGGAGAGCCCCGATGTCCCGGGCCTGTTCTGTGTGCCGGCGACGATCGACCTGTCCGGCGCCGAGATCGAGCTGGTGTCGATGGTCGCCCGCGAGACGAGGTTGCGGACGGCGCTGGACCACTACCTGACCTGGCGCGCCGCGAACGGCATGGAACCCATCGACTACGTGCTGGTCGACTGCCCGCCGAGCCTGGGCCTGCTGACGGTGAACGCCTTCGCGGTGGGGCGTGAGGTGCTGATCCCGATCCAGTGCGAGTACTACGCGCTCGAGGGACTGACGCAGCTGCTCAAGACCATCGAGCTGATCCAGGCGCACCTGAACCCGACGCTGCACGTCTCGACCATCCTGCTGACCATGTACGACGGCCGGACCAACCTCGCCCAGCAGGTGGCGCAGGAGGTCCGGACGCACTTCCCGGACCGGACCTTGCGGACCACCGTTCCGCGATCGGTCCGGATCTCCGAGGCACCGAGCTACGGCCAGACGGTGATGACGTACGACCCGGGCTCGTCGGGTGCCCTGGCGTACCTGGAGGCGGCGCGCGAGCTGGCGGACCGCGGATCCGTGGCGACCGGCGCGAGTCCCGCCGTCGCGACGGGCGCGCACCCCGTGGCGAGGCACGCGCCGGTGCCGGTGGCCGCCGTCAGACCGGACGACTACCCGCCACCGCAGGCCGAGACCTGGCCCGGCGTGGCGACCGGCGTGAGGCCCGGGTGGAACGGCCGGACTTCGGCCGGCGAGGAGGAGCGGTGAGCGAGAAGCGGCGCGGACTCGGACGGGGGCTCGGGGCACTGATCCCGACCGGGGCGGACCCGGACCGCCCGGCGCGCGAGCGCCCGGTCGACGTGTTCTTCCCGAACACTCGCGCCGCGGAGCAGGACGGCTCGCCGGTGGCGGTCGCCATTCGCGACGACGAGCCGGCGCCCGACGAGGACGTCGTGGACCTGCTACCCGTGCCCGGAGCGGTGTTCGCGGAGCTGCCGCTGGCCGCGATCAGCCCGAACGCCCGGCAGCCGCGGACGGTGTTCGACGAGGACGCCCTGGACGAGCTCGTCGGGTCGATCCGCGAGGTCGGCGTGCTCCAGCCGGTCGTGGTGCGCCCGGTCGACGACGGCTACGAGCTGGTGATGGGCGAGCGGCGCTGGCGCGCCGCCCAGGCCGCCGGGCTGACCACGGTCCCGGCGATCATCAGGGACACCCAGGACGGCGACCTGCTGCGCGACGCGCTGCTGGAGAACCTCCACCGCACCCAGCTGAACGCGCTCGAGGAAGCCGCCGCCTACCAGCAGCTCCTCGACGACTTCGGGTGCACGCAGGAGGAGCTGGCCGGCCGCATCCACCGGTCGCGCCCGCAGATCTCCAACACCCTCCGGCTGCTGAAGCTGCCGCCGCCGGTGCAACGACGGGTGGCGGCGGGCGTCCTCTCGGCGGGCCACGCGCGCGCCCTGCTCGGCCTGCCGGACGCCGCGGCGATGGAGCGCCTGGCGCAGCGGATCGTCGCCGAGGGACTGTCCGTCCGTGCCGTCGAGGAGATCGTCGCCCTCGGCGGCGACGAGGAGAAGCCGGTACGCCGCACACCCCGGGCCGGAGAGCGCAACGAGGCGCTCGACGACCTGGCGGCGCGGCTCTCCGACCGCTTCGAGACCCGCGTCAAGGCGACCCTCGGGAAGTCGAAGGGGCGGCTGACCATCGAGTTCGCCTCGGTTCACGATCTCAACCGGATCCTCGGTGCGCTCGCACCGGACGACCCGGGCCTGTTCAGCCATTGACGTACATCAGGCTTGCTGCCAAACGTACAGTCAGGTCAGGGGCCGACGAGCTCCGCGTCGACGAGGGCGCGGTAGAGAGCGCCGAGGTCGTGGCCGGCAGCCGCCGCCGCCTGGGGGAGCAGTGAGGTCTCCGTCATGCCGGGGGCGACGTTGACCTCGAGGAACCACGGGGTGCCCGAGGCGTCGACGATCAGGTCGGTGCGGGACAACCGCGCAAGGCCGAGGGCCTCGTGCGCGCGGATCGCCGTGTCGGCCACGGCAGCCGCCACCTCGTCGGACAGCCGGGCCGGCGCGAAGTACTCGACGCGGCCCGGGTTGTAGCGGGCGTCGTAGTCGTACGGGCCCTCGGTGACGATCTCGACGGCGGGAAGCACGAACGGGCCCGACCCCGTGTCGAGGACGCTGACGGCCACCTCGGTGCCCACGACGCCGCGCTCGAGCAGCGCCGTGTCGCCGTAGGAGAAGCACTCGACCATCGCGGCAGGCAGCTGCCCGGCGTCCGTGACGACGGTGACACCCAGGGCGGAGCCGCCGCGCGAGGGCTTCACCACGAGCGGCAGGCCCAGGCGCGCGACGAGCGCGTCGAGGATCCGGTGCGCGCCCAGCTCGCGGAACAGGGTCTGCGGGAGGGTGACGTAGTCGGGGGTGGCGAGCCCCGCCCGCGCCACCACGGTCTTGGCGATCGGCTTGCTCCAGGCGACGCGGCCGGCGCGGGGGCCGGTGCCGAGCACGCGCACCCCGGCGAGGGACAGCGCGTCGCGCACGGACCCGTCCTCACCGGTCGCGCCGTGCAGCAGCGGCCAGACGAGGTCAGGGTGCAGGTCACGCAGCGCGGGCAGCAGGTCGGCGTCGACGTCGAGGACGGTCACCTCCGCGCCGGTGCCGCGCAGCGCTTCGGCCACCCGCCGGCCGGAGCGCAGGGACACGTCCCGCTCGTGGGACAGCCCACCCGCGAGGATGACGATGCGTGGCATGGCTGGGTCGGCGTTCACGGCGATGTGGCTCCTGGGCTCGTCGGACGCCATGAGGGTACCCGCGCCGGCGTCCTGCTCGGGCGCGGGCCGGGCCCGGGGCTCAGGCCAGGTCCGGGGACGGGAACGAGACGGTGTCGTCGAGCCCGTCACCCGCGGTGCCGAACAGCTCGACCAGCTCCGCCTCGCCCGCGACCACGGTCGCGAGCCGCCGCACGCCCTCACGGATCCGCTCGGGCGTGGGGTAGCAGAACGACAGCCGCATGTGGTCGGCGCCCTGGCCGTCGTAGTAGAAGGCGGTCCCGGGCACGTAGGCGACGCGCGCGGTCACCGCACGCGGCAGCATCTCCTTGGCGTCCAGCCCGTCGGGCAGCCTGACCCACGTGTAGAAGCCGCCGTCCGGAACGGTCCACGTGCAGTCCGGCAGGTGCTCGGCCAGCGCGCCGACCATCGCATCGCGCCGCTCGCGGTACATCTCGCGGTAGGCCTTGATCTGGCTCATCCAGTCGCACGTCGACAGGTACGTCGAGATGGCGATCTGCGACGCGTTGGACGGGCACAGGATGGCGGACTCGCTGGCCAGCACCAGCTTCTCCCGCACGGCGTGGGGCGCGACCGCCCAGCCGACGCGGTAGCCGGGCGCGAACGTCTTGGAGAACGAGCCGAGGTACAGGACGCCCTCGTCGTCCATCGAGCGCATGGCCGGGACCGGGTCGCCGTCGAAGCCGAGGAGCCCGTACGGGTTGTCCTCGACCACGAGCACACCGTGCCGGCGGCAGATCTCGAGCACCTGCGGACGGCGCTCGGCGGACAGGCTGACGCCCGCCGGGTTGTGGAAGTTCGGCACCGTGTAGAGGAACTTTGCCCGCCGGCCCTCGAGCTTCAGCCGCGTCAGCGTCTCCTCGAGCGCTGCGGGGACCAGCCCGGCGTCGTCGATCGGCACGTGGGCGACCTCGGCCTGGTACGCGCGGAACACGCCGAGCGCGCCGACGTACGAGGGCGCCTCCGCGACGATCACGTCTCCCGGGTCGACGAAGACGCGCGTCACCAGGTCGAGCGCCTGCTGCGAGCCGGTGGTGACCACCACGTCGTCGGGGTGGGCGCCGATGCCCTCGATCCGCATCACGTCGAGGATCTGCTCGCGCAGCGTCTCGTCGCCCTGACCGGACCCGTACTGGAGCGCGGTGAGGCCGCGGGTGGCCACGACGTGCGCGGCCAGCTCGGCGAGGGTGTCGAGCGGGAGCCCGTCGAGGTAGGGCATGCCGCCCGCGAGCGAGACGACCTCGGGCCGGTTGGCGACGGCGAACAGCGCGCGGATCTCCGAGGCGCGCATGCCGTGGGTGCGTTCGGCGTACGAGCCGAGCCACGGGTCCAGGCGGGTGCCGGCGGCGGGCGTCAGGCGGCCCGCGGTCGAGTCCCCGGGCCCGGGCTGGTAGGTCATGCACCCAACTATCCCATGACCGAACGATCGATCGAGACGTGCGCGACCGAGCGGGAGTTCGCCGAAGATTCAGCGGCCTGGCGGGGGAGGGCACGACGAATGTGCGGTGGGAAGGCCTGAACGGCCGGGGCCCGACGAGCGGACCGGTGCCTCAGGCCGCGGCGAGCACCGCCTCGAGACGCTCGACGAGCATCGTGGTGGGCCGCGCGCCGTAGAGCACGTCGGCCAGCTCGCCGCCCGCGTAGAACTGCACCGTGGGCAGGGAGACGATCCCGAACCGCTCCACCAGCCCCGGGTTCGCGTCGGCGTCGACGGCGACGAAGCGGACACGCCCGGCGTAGGTCGCCGCGAGCTCGTCGAGCACCGGGGTGAGCACTCGGCAGGGCGCGCACCACTCGGCCCAGAAGTCGACCACCACGGGGACGTCCGAGCCGAGCACCTCGGCGTCGAAGGTCGCGTCACCGACGGCGAGCGTCATGCGCCCGCCACGAGAGCGGGCGCGACCTCGTCGGACAGCGCGGCGAGGAAGTGCTGGGCATCGAGCGCGGCCGCGCAGCCGGACCCGGCCGCCGTGATCGCCTGCCGGTAGACGTGGTCCACCGCGTCGCCGCAGGCGAAGACGCCCGGCAGGTTGGTCAGGGTGGTCCGGCCCTGCACCAGGATGTAGCCGTTCTCGTCCAGGTCGACCTGGCCGGCGACGAGGTCGGTGCGCGGCACGTGGCCGATCGCGACGAAGACGCCGGCGGCGCCGAGCTCGCGGGTCTCCCCGGTGACGGTGTCGCGCAGGGTCACGCCGTCCACCGTGTTCTCGCCGTGGATCGCGACGACCTCGCTGTTCCACTCGAACCGGATCTTCGGGTCGGCCAGCGCCTTGTCGGCCATGATCTTGGAGGCCCGCAGCTGGTCGCGACGGTGGACCATCGTGACGGTGCGGCCGAACCGCGTCAGGAAGGTCGCCTCCTCGACGGCGGAGTCGCCGCCGCCCACCACGACGATGTCCTTGTCGCGGAAGAAGAAGCCGTCGCACGTGGCGCACCACGAGACGCCGCGGCCGGACAGCCGCTTCTCGTCGGCGAGCCCGATCTCGCGGTAGGCCGACCCGGTGGCGAGGATGACGGCGCGTGCGAGGTAGGTCTCGCCGCCGCCGGTGACCACCGTCTTGACGGGGCCGGCGAGGTCGACGGACACGGCGTCGTCCCAGACCACCTCGGCGCCGAAGCGCTCGGCCTGCTTCTGCATCGCCTCCATCAGCTCGGGGCCGAGGATGCCGTCCGGGAAGCCGGGGAAGTTCTCCACGTCGGTGGTGTTCATCAGCGCGCCACCGGCCGTGACGGAACCGGCGACGACGACGGGGGCCAGGCCGGCGCGCGCGGCGTAGATCGCCGCGGTGTACCCGGCGGGTCCGGAGCCGACGACGACGAGGTCACGGACGGTGTTGGCGGTCTCGCTCACGGTAGGTCCTCGGGTTCGACTGGGGGCGATCGGTGCAACCGATCGTAGGGGCCGATCTGTTCCCGGCCGTGCGCCCTCGCGCGTCAGCCGACCGACAGCTCGTTGACCTCGATCCGGAACGCGCCGTCCGCCGCGGTGGCGAGCTGCGTGAACCAGAGGGTGATGCCCGGCGTGGTGGTCGCCGGGTCCAGTGTCAGCACCGTGTCGGCGGACATCGGGCCCGAGGCGAGCACCGGCGCGGACGACGACGAGGCGGCGTCGCCGGCGCGGACCTCCACCTGGCCCCCCGTGCCGTTGACGTGCAGCGTCACCGTGCTCACCGTGGCGGGCCGCTCGAACGTCAGGACCAGCCCGACGCGGTCCTTGAACCCGGCGAAGTCGTCGCGGTTGTAGGTCATCGTGTACCAGTGCGTCGCCGGGTCGCCGTCGATCGCCCGCGGCACGGCCTCCTCGTGCTCGCCGTCGGCGTCCGACGGGTCGAACGACGTGATGGCGGCGATGACGGGCGGCGTGGTGCCTGCGGGCGTGCCGGGTGCGGTGCTGGGGGCCGAGCCCGTCGGTGCGGTGGAGGGGGCCCGGCTCGGGGTGGTCTGCGCGGGCGTCGAGGCGGTCGCCGCGGGCTCGCCGTCCCCGCCGCCGAGGGAGCGGACGAGGGCGACGATCCCGAGGACGATCGCGGCGAGGACGAGCACCACCGCGACGACGCCGCCGATCGCGGTGCCGGTGCGCCGCGGTGGCCGCTCCTCGACGTGACCGAAGTCGAAGGGGTCCTCGGCGGCCTGCTGCCGGGCGGCGGGCCACCCCGGGGGCGGCGGCACCGCCGCGGGTGCGGGGTTCGCGCGGCTGGCGGTCGGGCCGACGGGGACGGTCGGGACGGGGCCGGTGGTCGCGTCCGGGCCCGAGCCCATCGCACCGGGCGGCGGCACGGCGGGCGGGAACGGCGACCCGGCGCCGGGCGTGGGCGGGAAGGGCGGGGCCGCCGGGTAGCCGCCGCGTCCGGGCGCGGCGGGCGGGGGTGTGCCGGGGCGGTTGACGGTCGCGGTGGGCCCGCTGAACGCCGTGCGCACCGACTGCCGCACCACCTGGCCGGGGGTGGTCGTCGGCGTGACCGGCACCGTGGGCTCTGCGGCCCGCGGCCGGCCGGCGACGCGGATCTCGCCCCACGGCTCCAGCTCGCGGACCAGCTCGGCGGGGCTGTGCGGACCGTCGTCCTGCCGGCCGAGGGTGACGGTGCACAGCGTGTTGAGGTCGGGCGGCACCCCGGGGACGAGCTCGAAGGGCGGCACGGGCACGCCGTCGGACTCCGGGGCGGTCGGCAGGCCGTCGCTCGTCTCCAGCGGCCCGGGCCAGTGGCCGGTCAGTGCCGTGTAGACGAGGCGGACGAGGTCCGTGGCGTCGGAGCGGCTCGTCGTGCGCGCGTCCCCGCCCGGCCCGGCGAGGACCGCGGAGTCGAACGCGAGGCCGGAGACGAGCACGCGGCCGTCGTCGGCGACCGACAGCGAGGACGGGCGCAGGGCCAGGTGGTGGACGCCCCGCCGGCGGGCCGTCTCGAGCGCCGCGGCCGCCTCGCCGACCACCGCCCGCGCCTGGTCGGCGGACAACGGCTCGCGGGCGACGAGCTGGGCGAGCGTCGGGCCGGTGGCCTGCTCGGTCACGACGTAGGCGACACCGCCGTCCGTGCCGACGTCGAGCACGCGGACCAGCCGTGGGTCGGCGACGAGGGCGGCGCGGCGGGCGGCGTCGAGCGCGGCACCCGAGCCCTCCTCGACGAGCACGCGCGCAGTGACGGGCCGCACGAGGATCTGGTCCAGGGCGTCCCACTCGGCGACCCCCGGCAGCACCGAGCCGGCGGGCTCCCGTAGCTGGTACCGGCCCGCGAGCACCGTGCCACGACCGACGACGCCGTCCACCGCTCCTCCTCGTCCGGCCGGGTGCCCGGCTCGCGCCGAACAGGGCACATGCTAGCGAGGACGGCCCCCGCGGCGGACGAGCCTGCTGGCCAGGGCACGGGCCGAGCCGAGCAGCAGGTCCAGCTCGCCGACGCGCAACAGCTTCAGCGCACCGGCGTAGGCCGCCACCATGACCAGGCCGACGAGCACGCACCGGCCGACGGCGCCGCCCAGGCCCATGCCCGGGTCGGCCCCGAGTGCGGCGAGCAGCGCGATGCCGACGGCGGCGGCCCCCGCGGCGGCGAGGATCGCCTGGAGGTGCAGCCGGAGCACGCGCGGGCCGTCCACGTCGCGCAGGCGGCGCCGCAGCGCGCGCATCGCCAGCAGGGCGCCGACGAGGTAGGAGACGCTCATCGCGCCGCCGGCACCCGCCACCCACCACTGCGCGGGCGCGAGCGCCCGCACCAGCAGCGTCCCCGTGACGACGACGGCGGCCATGACCACCTGGATCGGGACCATGCCGCGGGCGTCCTCGTACGCGTAGTAGACGCGCTGGCACATCGACCAGGCGCCGAACGCGGGCAGGCCGACGATCATCGCGATCACCACGGCGCCGACGGCCGCGACCTCCTCGGCCGGCGCGGTCCACAGGAACAACCGCACCACGGGGTACGCGAGCACGCCGACCACCGCGGCGGCGCCGACGGTGGCCACACCGATCACCCGCAGCCCGGCGGACAGGCTCGCCCTGACCCCCGCCGTGTCCTCGTCGTGCGCCTGCGCCGCCAGCCGCGTGAACAGCGCGGTGGTCAGGGACGTGGTGATGAGGGAGTGGGGGAGCATGAAGACGAGGAACGCGTAGTCGTAGGCGGCGTTGCCGGCGACCGGCGTGTGTGCGTCGCACACCGAGGCGGCCACCCCGGCGGCGCCCGGCGCGGCGGAGGCGACGCGGGAGACGACGATGTAGCCGAGCTGGCCGATCGCCAGCCCGACGAACGTCCACACCGCCACCGTGCCGCCCCGCCCGAGCCCGGAGCCGCGCAACCCCCAGCGCGGCACGTAGCGCACGCCCGCGCGGCGCAGGAACGGAACCAGGACCGCCGCCTGGGCGACGATCCCGGCCGAGGCCGACCCCGCGAGCACGGCGATCGTGCCGCCGTCCCAGCCGGCGGCCCCGCCGGCCGACGAGCCGAACAACGCGATGAACACGCCGAACCCGGCGATGGCGACGAGGTTGTTGACCACCGGTGCCCACATGTACGGCCCGAACGAGCCGCGCGCGTTGAGCACCTGGCCCAGCAGCGCGTACGCGCCGTAGAAGAACATCTGCGGAACGCACCAGTACGCGAACGTCGTCGCCAGGGCGATCTGCGCCTCGCTGCACGGGTCCGCGTAGAGGCGCACGAGGAGCGGAGCGGCGGCGGTCAGCGCCGCGGTGGCCACGAACAGGACGGCGAACCCGAACGTCAGCAGCCGGTCGACGTACTCCTGGCCCGCGTTGCGCCTGTAGGCGCGCACCACCTGGGGCACGAGCACCGCGTTGAGTGCGCCGCCGGCCAGCAGCAGGTAGAGGACGTTGGGCAGCTTGTTCGCCACCGAGAACGCGTCGGCCGCCTGGCCGGTCGCGCCGATCGCGGCGGCGAGGACCACGCCGCGCAGCGCGCCGAACACGCGGGAGACCAGCGTGCCGGACGACATGATCGCCGAGCTGCGACTGACGGAGGTGACCGGGTCGCCCGCGCCCTCGTCGGCGCTCACCGGGTGTCCTTCGCCACGCCCCCGCGCCGCGCGGACCGGCCACGGCGGACCGTGCGCACCAGACCGAGCGCGAGCCCGACGGCCAGCAGCACGACGACGACGACCGTGCCGACGCTCTCGATCGTCGGGGCGACGCGGGCGGTGAACCGCACGCCGTCGCCCACCGCGGTGCCGTCCTGTCCGACGAGCGTCGCGTCGACGACGACGTCGCAGTTCGCGGCCGCCTCGAGCTCCACCACCACGGGGACCTCCGCGCCGGGTTCGACGGTCTGCATGTCGCTGCGGGCCGGCCGCAGACAGGCCTTGCGGGGCGTCACCTGGACCGCGACCGTCGCGGGGATCGCCATGTCGTTGCGCAGCACGAACCGCACGGGCGCGGACGAGCTGATGACGTTCAGCCCGCCCACGGGCGCGAGCGCCAGGCCGGTGCGTTCGGCGGAGGTGCGCTCGACGAAGGTGCGCACCTGGTCGGTGCGGCCGGCGTCGCGGTCCCGCCAGGCGTGCGAGAGGGGCGCCAGCACGGCACGGTCGAGCCCGTCGGTCAGCGCCCCGGTGTCGCCGATCGCGGCGGCGAACTCCAGCGTCGCGTCACGGGCGTCGGCGAGCTCGCGGACGTCGTCGGCGCCGAGCTCGCCCTGGCCGGCCACCGCCGGGGGCAGCTCGCCGGCCACGCCGTCCGGCTGCGCCCCGAGCAGCGCGTTCACGGGGACGAGTCTGCTCCAGGGCGACGTGCGCAGGGCGGAGAGCAACGCCGAGACGTGCTCCACGTCGGGCGTCCAGTCGCGTCCGGGCGCGACGAGCACGTGGTGCGGGTCGGACGAACCGTCGTGGGCCAGCACCGCGACCTCGGCGAGCAGCCGCTGGGTCGCCGTGGCGGTGGTGGCGCCCGGCTCCACGGCGCCGGGGTCGGTGAACAGCTCGGTGACGAGGCGGTCCGGCACGAGCGCGGCGAGCGCACCGGTGCCCAGCTCGGCGCGGGCCGGCGTGACGCCGTCGGGCGCCTGGAGGGTGCGTGGCCCCACGACGAACGCGCGCGCCCCGGCCGCCTGCGCGGCGGTCACCGTCGCCTGGTCGAGCTCCCCGTCGGGGGCCCAGAGGACGTCGGTGCGCGCCGGCACGCCGGCGAGGCCCGCCTCGGCCGACATCGCGAGGGCGAGGTCGAGGAGCGCCGGCCTGCCGGCGTGCGCCACCGCGGCGAGGTCCACATCCCCCCACGGCAGCGCGAAGCCCTCCCGCAGACCGAGCGCGGCGCCGAGCTGCGCGGCCCACGACCCGGGGACCGGCCCGTCCGAGGCGGCGGCCTCGAGGAGCGCGGGGTCGACGACGAGCTCCACGTCCCGCTCGGCCGCGGCCAGGTCCGCCAGGGCCCGCAGCCGGCCGTTCGCGGCGGTGGCCGCCACGAGCTCGTCGGTCGCTCCGGGCGCCGGACCCGTGACGGGCGCGAGGACCGAGACGCGCACCTGCGGCACGGCCTCGTCGCGCATCCAGAGCAGGAACGTGCGCTGGATGCCGAGCCGGACACCGCCCGTCGTCGCCTCGACCGCCAGGCCGCGCGGGCCCCACGTGTCCGGCAGGTCGAGCAGGCGGACGGTCGCCGCCGGGAGCTCCAGCTGAACGGTGACGCTCCCCCCGGCGGGCAGCGTGTGCGGCTCGCCGATCGCGACGCGGGAGCCGATCGCCCCGCCCGCGCCGCTCGCCCACGCGTCGAGGTCCGAGCGGGAGGCGGGGCGGAACCGGTTGAGGCGCAGCACCGCGGTGACGTCCTGCACGGCGGTAGGGCCGGCGTTGTGCAGCGTCGCGGTGACGGTCAGGGCCTCGCCGGGGTGCAGCACGGCAGGCGAGACCGCGCCGATCGCGACGGTGACCCGGGACGTCTCGGGCGCCTGCGGGGTCGCGGCGCCGGCCGGGACCGCCGGCACCAGCGCGGCGGCGACCGCGAGGACCGCGCCGGCGAGCCTGTGCGCGACCGCGCTCACCCGAACTCGTCGAGCACCGTGCGGGCCGTCTCCGCCAGGCGCCGCTCGTTCGGGTACGCCAGCCGTTCCGGCAGCGCGTCCATGGGCACCCACTCGACGTCCTCCACCTCCCCGTCCGGGTCCCCGGCGACGGACAGCTGGCCGGAGAGGGCCTCGAGCAGGAAGTGGTGCACCACCTTGTGCACGCGGCGGTCCTCGCCGTTGAACCAGTAGTCGATCACGCCGAGCCGGCGCAGCACCTCGCCGCGGATGCCGGTCTCCTCGGCGATCTCCCGGACGGCCGCCTCCTCCGGCGTCTCCTCGCCCTCGAGGTGCCCCTTCGGCAGGCACCACTCGAGGCGGCCGGCCCGGTTGCGGCGGGCGATGACGGCGGCCACGGGCACACGGTCGTGGCGGGCGACGATCAGGCCGCCGGCGGAGATCTCGTCGACCACGCGCAGCGGCGCCGCGACGGCCGGCGCGGCGGCACGGGCGGGGTCGATCCGCAGCGGGTGCCCCCCCGGCGGCGCGGGGACGCGCTCGGGAGGGTCGACGCCCGCGGACATGCCGACACTGTAACGAGTCGGCCGGGGCGGCCCGGACCCCCGCGGGTCTGGCAGGCTGGTCCGGTGCCCCAGCCCGAGCCTGTCGCCGCGCTCCAGCGCCGCGCCCTGGCCACGCTGGCCCGGGTGGCGCCGGACGCGATCGAGCTCGGCCGGCTGTTCGCGGCGGCCGGGCACGAGCTCGCGCTGGTCGGCGGGCCGGTACGGGACGCGTTCCTCGGCCGCGTCAGCTCCGACCTGGACTTCGCGACATCCGCGACGCCCGACGAGACGCAGTCGCTCCTGGCGCGCTGGGGCGACGCGCGCTGGGACATCGGCAAGCGGTTCGGCACAATCGGCGCACGCCGGTTCGGCAAGGGCGGGCGCCCCGACGTCGTCGTCGAGGTGACCACCTACCGCACGGACGCGTACGACGCCACGTCCCGCAAGCCCGAGGTGGTCTACGGGGACACGCTCGAGGGCGACCTGTCCCGCCGTGACTTCACCGTCAACGCGATGGCGGTGCGGGTGCCGGACCTCGTGTTCGTCGACCCGTTCGACGGGCTGGGCGACCTGGCGCGGCGCCTGCTGCGCACCCCGGTCGACCCGCGTCGCTCGTTCGACGACGACCCGTTGCGGATGCTGCGCGCCGCGCGGTTCGCCGCGCAGCTCGGGTTCGCGGTGGACCCGCCGACGTTCACCGCGATCGGCGAGCTGCGCGAGCGGATCGCTATCGTGTCCGCCGAGCGCGTGCGCGACGAGCTGACGAAGCTGCTGCTGGCGGACCGGCCACGCCCGGGCCTGGAGGTGCTGGTCGACAGCGGGCTGGCCGAGCACGTGCTGCCCGAGCTGCCGGCGCTGCGGCTCGAGATCGACGAGCACCACCGGCACAAGGACGTCTACGAGCACACGCTGACCGTGCTGGACCAGGCGATCGCGCTGGAGACCGGCCCGTCCGGGGCGGTGCCGGGCCCGGACCTCGTCCTGCGCCTCGCGGCGCTGCTGCACGACGTCGGCAAGCCCCGCACGCGACGCTTCGAGCCCGGCGGCGGCGTCTCGTTCCACCACCACGAGGTGGTGGGCGCCAAGCTCGCCGCGCGGCGGCTGGCCGAGCTGCGGTTCGACAAGGCGACGGTCCGCGACGTGGCGCGCCTCGTGGAGCTGCACCTGCGGTTCCACGGCTACGGCGAGGCCGGTTGGACGGACTCGGCCGTGCGCCGGTACGTCAGCGACGCCGGCCCGCTGCTCGAGCGGCTGCACCGGCTGACCCGCTCGGACAGCACCACGCGCAACATGCGCAAGGCCGCGCGGCTCGCCGCGGCGTACGACGACCTCGAGGCGCGCATCGCGACGCTCCAGGAGGCCGAGGAGCTCGCGGCGATCCGCCCCGACCTCGACGGCACGCAGATCATGGCGATCCTCGGGGTGGGGCCCGGCCCCGTGATCGGCGAGGCCTACCGGTTCCTGCTGGAGCTGCGGATGGATCAGGGGCCGCTGGCGCCCGACGAGGCCGAGCGCCTGCTGCGCGAGTGGTGGGCGGGCCGGGCGGGCTGACGCTCCGGTCCTCAGCGACGCGCGCTGCCCGGCGGCACCGCCGAGCCGAACGGGTGGGCCCGCCGGTACGCGCACACCGGGCACAGGCCCTCCTCACCGACGCCGTCCGGGATCGGTTGCCTGCAGCGCCGGCACGTCACCACGCCGGTGACGGTGGCGAGCGTGACGACGCGGCGCTCGCGGAGGTCCCGCCACGTCACCGGCCCGGCTCGGTCGAGCGCCCCCTCCGGGCACAGCCGCAGGCACTCGCCGCAGTCGGTGCACCGCGACACGTCCTGAGTCAGGACCCGCGGGCCGCCCTCGTCGTCGAGCGCGAGCGCGCCGACGGGACAGCCGCGCACGCAGACGCCGCACGCGGTGCAGCCGGTCGCGGCGAGCCGCACCCCGGGTGGCGGAGCGGACGCGAAGTGCTCCTCGCCTGCGATGGCGAACCCCCGGCCGGGCCCGTCGTCGTGGGCCACCTCGTCGGAGCCGGCCTCGCGCGGCGGTGCGGGCGGACGTTCGCCGGGCGGTGCGGCGGAGGGTTCGGGGACGCCGATCGCCATGAGGGCGTCGAGCAGGCGGTCCCGCTCGGCGCGGGCGCGCGGCGGCAGCTGGGTGAGCAGCCACGGTGCCAGGACGGCGCGGCGCGGCATCGGCAGGGCGGTGGCGGCGATCACGGGCCCGGCCCGGCGCAGGCCGCGCGGGCGCGGCGGCGGCTCGACCGTGAACGTCGTGGGAACCTCGCCGCCGGCGAGCAGCGCGCGCGCGTCGACGAGCGCCGCGGGCTCGTCGGGCGCCCGGCAGCACGGACCGGCGACCAGCCGGACGGCCGTGGCCCCGGCGACCGCGAGCTCGAGGTAGCCCGAGAGCGGGAGGTCGCGCGCGCACCCGGGCATCCGGACGGCCAGGGTGTCACGGGGAGCCCGGAGCCGGTCGACGCCGTCCGCGCAGACGAGCCAGACGGCGAGGGGGTCCGGTGCGAGGCGGACGGTGCGCAGCACGGACGCGAGCGCGTCCGAGGCCGCCGTGGCGACCCCGGACGCGCTCGTCGTGCTCATGGTTCGATCCTCGCTCCCCGCCGGCGGGTCGGAGGGGAGCAAAGGGCCCAGATCAGATCCCGACACGGGGGTCGATCCGGGTGATGGTCCCGTCGGTGACGGTCATCCGCAGGGACATCGCGACACCCGCCCCGCTGTCGTCCGGGCGGCCGGGATCCGGCCCGGCCGCCCGGAGGTGCTACGACGCGAAGGTCTCGCGGGCCTGGTCCAGCAGGCCGGCGGTGAGCATCGCCACGCCGCGGTAGTACTGCGTGCGGGCGTGCTCGGTGATCTTCTCCAGGCAGGTGGGACCCCAGACCAGC
>Ga0255334_1000082_pt1 | contig 113163 bp, 104 predicted proteins | sample EtOH5_35cm_T3_12_FD_202080 | JGI IMG/M metagenome (GOLD analysis project Ga0255334, IMG submission 202080) | Sandy soil microbial communities from University of British Columbia, Vancouver, Canada - EtOH5_35cm_T3_129 | ecosystem: Engineered > Artificial ecosystem > Sand microcosm >...
TCAACAAGCTCAAGCACTTCCGAGGCGTCGCAACACGATACGACAAGCGCGCCGACAACTATCTCGCCGGCGTCAAACTCGCCTCAGTACGCATTTGGCTGCGATTTAATGAGTCCGTGGCCTAGGGACCCTTGGCTTGATCGCGCTGCCCACCATTGCGCCCATGTGGACCGCGATCGACCCTCGCTCGCCGGTTGCCTGCGCCCTTGTTTTTGCTGGCGGCGTCGCCACCATGCTCATTTCATTTCGACGTCAGACCGTCCAACAACGGATGGCGCTGGAGATCTATGGCTCGGCCGCGGCGGCCCAGCGGGCCACCTTGCTCTTTCAACTTGTTCCGACCCTGGCGATCTTCGCTGTGATGGTGGTTGCCGTAAAGGCGCGCCACGGCCTGCTGTAAACTCGGGATTTGTTGGCATGGCCAAGGCCTTCACGTCGGCTGCGACTCTGCTGGAAGGGCTCAAGGATAGCCGAGGCCAACGTCAAGGGCGGGCGTACCGATTGAAGCGCGCGTTCGTGTCGTCGCCACCGCAGCGCAGGCGCTGGCGTGGCGGTACGGCCCCTATGGTCTGGGCCACGACAAGGCGAAACGGGGCGCGAGGCCGGCCAAGCCAGGCGGCAATTCTGGCTCGGAACTGGTGAGGCCAAGATACGTCGCCGCCCGTGTTGCGCCGACGTAGAGGTACTTCTCAAAGAGCCCAGCCCGTTGTCGCATCAGCTCGTCGATCCCGACGAAGAAGACCGCTTCAAACTCCAGCCCCTTGATGTGCTGGACGTTGAAGACGCGAACGTCGCTCTCCTCGCCAACAACCTTCCCGTCCTTGCAGGCCACGGCCAGAATGTGCAGGTCCGCAAGAGCGGCCGTCAGCGCCACCGCCGTCGGCTCCACCTCTGCTTCGCTGTTAACCAGGACCGCGATCGATGGCAGCGTCTTGGTGAAGCGCTCGATCTCGATGATCCGCTGCGCAAGCCAGTCGGTGATCGCCGAACCGGTTAGACTCAAGGCCAACACAGGGTCGACGCCCTCGTTGTTAACGAACTCCGGCAACTGAGCCGGGGCTGCATCAGGTCCTTCCAGGGCCGCGACCGCGTGGGCCAACTCGTTGAGTTGCCGGCTGTGACGGTAGGTGACGAGGATGGAACGAACCTGCAGGTTCGGCACGGCCCACTGGATATCCTTGACCGTGCGGCTGCCGAAGCTGGTGAGTCGCTGGTTGAAGTCGCCGCACGCCACGAACGATCCGAGCACTGGGTCGCAGAGCGCCGCCATCGACGCCAATTGGATCGGCGCGAAGTCGGTGGCCTCGTCGACCACGATCTGATTGCGCAGAAGACTCCGTACGGCGCGGAGCGACGCGAACACCGGCTCCTCAAGACGGGCGGCCAGACCGCGATCCATCATCAGCCCATTGGCGACGCGCAAGGTGGCCAGAATGATCGCATCGACCTCGAGTTGCCCAAGCTCATGGGGGCCAAACCCCGTGGTCTGGTACCATGTCCCGGCTGCCTGACGTTCACGCCGGAAGCGGCGGTAGCGCGGTGCGACGCCGCCGATAAACTTGCGGATCGGGTTGGAAAACCGGCCAAGCGCCGCGACCGTCTGCAGCTTTTCGCCAAGGACCTGGCCGTCGGCTCGCGGGAGCGCGCGATCGCCGAGCCATTCAAGGATCTTGCCGTTAGCGGTGCGGCGGTTGACCGACCGCCTGGCAGCGACCGCCCGAGCATAGGCGCGCGCGGCCTTGCGATAAGCCTCGAAAGCCGCCTCCCGCCCGCCGGGCGAGACCTTGGCTTCTTCGTCGTCCTCCTCGGCCTCGGCGTCCGGATCATCGAGCTCTTCGGCGTCCGCGTTCTCGCCAAGGCTCGCCACGAACTTCAGCAGCTCTTTGAGGAGATCAGGATCGGCCTTCAACTCCGCTGAGAATACCGTACGAAGCGCGTCATCAACCGATTTTCGCAGGGCGCGCATTTGCGCGACGATCTCATCGCCAAGTTCAACGAGATCGAGGAAGGCCGCGCCCGGGCGATCAGGGCGCCGATCCTGGACGACCTTAAGCAGGCGACGTCCAAGATTGGCCGTGATGGGATCGACCTCAGCGGCGAGCGCTTGGGCATTGCTCAGAAGCTCTGACCAATAGCGATCGTCCTGCCAGCTGGCGAAGTCCTCGAACCACGCGATTTGGTCGTCTAGAGCGCTGGCCTGTAGCGATGGCAGCTCCTCGCGAAGATAAGCCCCGCGACTGGTCGACGTGCGCAAGATGCCGAGCGAGTTCCTGGCGATGTCGAAGCTGAACTTGGTCCAAGTCTGCACGCGCTGCGGCGGGGCAGGGACGTCCTCGATCGCGAAGGCCTGCTTGACGTAGGCCTGGAGAAGCTCGGTCGGCGTAAACATCAGCCAGCTTTGCGCGTGTCCTTGCAGCCGCGCGACGGTGCGCTCAACCTGCTGGACTTCCTCATCAGCGAGGTGGCGAAGGTCTAGCTTAAGGCCCAGTCGCTTGATCAAGGTCGTCGTCTTGCCGCTGCCCGGCGGTCCCAGGATCAGGATGCTGGTGTCGATCGGCAGGCGGAAAATCTCGTCTTGCGCGGCATCCAGGGCCGGCAAGTCGCGCAGATTGATCTTGTCGATGATCGTGCGCTGCAGGCCCTCGATAACCCCGCTCGTCGTGGCGTCGTCGTCGAACATGCTCTGCAGCAAGTCGACGTCGTCGCCAAAGCTGCCGCGAACGCTGATGAGCTCGCGCAACGAGAGGATCGTTACCGGTTTGGCGTCGATCCGATGGACGGCCGTATTGGGAGAATCCCAGACGTTGCCCGTCTCGATCGGACGCAGGTTGGCGCGGTCCACGACGAGGTAGGTGACCGAGCGTCCCGCAACCCGGATCTCGTGCTCTTGGCCGACTTGGACTGAGGCCAGTTGCCCCAGTGGGGAGCGATAGCTAGCAAAGTCGGAGCCCTTGGCGCCGGGGCTCTGGGGCGTCGCGCGAGCAATGAAGATAATTCGCTCGCGCCCATCGTCATCGACGACGCTGACCCGCGCGATCGCGGGCTCGCGCGACAGGTGAGCGAGGTTCTTCCGGCGGTCGTCATTGATGTGGTCAAACGACTGCAGTGTCGCTGCCGAGGTCATTGTATTGAGGCTGGCCAGCGACGAGGCGCCGACGTCTCTGGGATTGGCCAGGCCGGCCCGCGCCGATTCCACAGTGACCTCGAAATGATCCAAGGCGCTTTGGGCGATGGCCTTCAACTCATCGCCGCTTAGCGGCCCAGAAGGGGTCGTGGATTGATCGCCAACGTCGCTTCCCAGCACTCGTCATCCCCCAAACGCCCGCGCTCGACGGACGACTTTCTTTCTCCCACCCTAGGTTCTACCAGCGTGACATTGCAACGGGGCGCTGTCAGCCGGCACCGGCCGACGGGGGCGTTTCGATCATCCCGGCGCCGTCAATGCTCAGCGTTCCTTCACGGTTCACTGCGCGTCATCGTCAGTTGCTTAGCGTCGGGCTCAAATTGTCGACCCAGCGAAATCCGGACGCAGGTCGGCCATTTGCTGTCATGATCGAAGCGCGGAGGGACCTAGCGTGGTCTGGCTTGCTCTACGCTGGAGGCCGAGCACCCAGATCATGGCGGCCGATCGGGGCGCGAAAGCTTTCTTCTGTAAGAGCGTTCAGCCCTGTATTTTCACACAGCCTCGGTCGTTCGTTGTCACCGGCATCGGCAGTTGAATGTCCGGAACCTGGATCGATCTCAAGTTCCGTTCCTGGCGCGCCTCAGCCAGTAAACGCAGGTCGGGGCCTCGCGCCGAGTCCTTCGACATTGGCGCGCCGACGGCCGTCCGCGCCTTAAGCTTCGGCGCCGGCTGCGCCCTTGCGGCTAGTCCCCAGCGTCGCCGCGGCTTGAAGGCGCTTGCTTCAAGCCGCAAGCCACTACGGTCAGAAGGTCTTGCTGATTGACAACAGGGCGGCCTGATCGACCAGGCCGTCGCCGTCGAAGCGCGGCGCATAGCTCGCGCCGAACTGGAAGCCGGTCTTGGTCACCGCCGTGAGGCCCAGATCGAAGGCGCCGTAGGTGACGCCGGTCTTGGGGCCGCGGACGGCGAACAGCACGTCGGGCTGGGCGGTGAACGCCGCGTTGAAGATGTCGCGCTTGTCGCCAAGCTCCTGCACCGCGCGGGCTTTGCCGTTCAGGACCAGCGCGCCCCAGGCGCGATCGATCCCGTAGCGAGCCTCGACGCCCAGGCCCAGGCGGGTGCTGTCGCGGGTGCGGCCTTGCAGGGTCGAGCCGAACGCCTCGGGATTGACCTCGGTGTAACCGTCGACCTTGACGCGGGTGGCCACCAGATCGGCGACAGGCCCGAAGGTGAAGGCTCCAGAGCCCAGGCGATAGCCGGCGGCGGCGGCGAAGGTATAGGCCTTGCCGTCGGGACTGGCGGTGGCCGCCAAGGCGCTGTCGCCGATTGGCAGGATGCGGCGCGAGTCGTAGTCGATGCTGGTGTAGGCGGCGTAGCCGTCCAGATGGAACGGGCCCGAACGCCAGCCGGCATAGAGCGCCGGCGAATAGCTCTTGGTCTTCAGCTTGCCGCCCAGCGACAGGTCGGTGTCGGTCTTGTCGGCCGAGAAGGCAGCCCCGACGACAAGGTCGGGCGTTATGGCGTAGTCGACGCCGCCGCTGGCGATCGTCGTCGTCTGATCGCCCGCCAGAGAGTCTCCCAGGCCGTGATCGCCGAACCGGGCCCCGGCCGCCAGGAAGCCGCTGAACCGCGCCTCGCTCTCGCGCCGCCCCGCCAATCGCGACTGGATCTGGTCGAAGCGGGCCGAGGCCCCGTCGATGACCACCTCGGTCTGGACCGAAGCTTCCTCAGGGGTGGGGAAGTCAAGCACCACACGGGCGTCGGCGTTGTCGGGCGCGAAGTCCGAGATGGTTTCGTTGCCGACCAGGCCGCTGCGCGGCCAGAGGTTGGCCAGGAACTGCGCGGTCTTCAGGCCCTGCGGGGTCAGCAGCGAGGCCGGCATCACGACGCTGAGCGTGTTGCCCGAGACGGTCACCGCTCCGGCCGGCAGGACGGTGGCCACGCCGGTGACCAAGTCGCGCACGGTGGTCACGCCCTTGGGATCGACGATGATCACCGAGTCGAAGAGGACGTTCGAGGCGATAGCCCCAAAGCGCGCCGTGCCCTTGCCGCGATTGAAGCCCCAGACATAGACGCCGCCGGTGGTCTGGCCGATCGCGCCATTGGTCGTGGCGTCGAGGCGAAAGGTCGCCCCGTTATAGGTCGCCTGCATGGCGACCACGTCCAGGTCCGCGCCCTTGGGGCCGGTGTAGCTGGGAATGAAGTCGCCGACCGCGTCGGCCACCGCCTGGGCTTGGGCGGCGGAGGCGAGCGCCAGACCGGCGCCGAACAGACTGGCGATCAGGGCCAGGCGGCGAGCTTGAGCAGGTTTCGGGACGAGAGGCATGGGGAAGACCCTTTTCTTGGATTGCGGACACGGACGGGCGCCCGCCCGCGAGGCGTCGCGGGCGTCCGTTGGTGTAGGGACGAGAGGAACTCGCCGGAGCGAGCGTCAGGTGGTCAGGACGGAGCGGCGAAGGCTCCGCGCCCAGAGGCCCAGGGTCGCGCCGCCGCCCGGGAGGGCGACTGCGCCAAGCGTGTCGAAGTCATGGTTGTCATGCGCCTTGCCCGGTGGACCTCCTGGATGGACGTCGGCGCGAGGGCTTTATTCCTGAACCGCCGCGTTTTTTTTTAGGGTTTGGCGACGGCAAGATGCCAGCTGTTGGCCAGGAAGCCGTCGCCGCTGATGTCGCCGGGCTTCTGGTCCTTGATCCAGCGATAAAGGGGGCGCCCGTTGAACGCCCATTGCAGGGACCCGTCCTCGCGCGTCACCAAACCGTAGGCGCCGTCGGCCATGGCGTCGGCCTTGGCCAGCAGCGGCGGCCAGTTCTGGGCGCAAGCCTCGGCGCAGTTGGAGCGGCCAGAAGCGTCCTTGTCGAACACATAGAGGCTCATGCCGGCCGGGTCGGCCAGCGCGGCGCCCTTGGCGGTCTCGACGACGCGGATCGGGGCCCGATCTTGCGCCAGGGCGGGGCTGGCGGCCAGCAGCGCCAGGGCGACGAAAGCGGCGGATAGTTCAAGTTTAGGCATGAGATGTCTCCAAAGGTCACGACGACCCTCAAGCAGACGCCGCTGCGCCCCCCTTTATTCCCGTCCGCCGCCATGGCCGACGGGACCGAAAATGATTTCCGACCGGACGGAATAAACGCGGTCTGTCACTGACTCTTTAAGTCGCGACCGTCGGACTCAGTGATCCCAGCGTGAAGCCTGACTCCATAAGCCGCGACTGACTCCAAAAGCGCGCGATCAGACTCGAAAATGCGCGACTGCCTTTCGGTGATTTTTGACACATGGACGACTATAGGGGGGCTAACGTTTACGCCCCGGAGAGCTTCAACACGAACCTCAGGCGTCGAGCGGCAGGGGCGCGGCCGGGCTGACTAGGCCAGCCTGCCGCAGCTCGCACCAGAAGTCGGCGGGAATGACGGCGTCCAGGCCGGCGCGGTCTTCGGCGATGCGGCTGGGGCGGCTCGCGCCAGGAATGACGGCCGCGACGGCCGGGTTGGCCAGGGCGAACTGCAGGCCCGCGGCCTTCATGCTGACGCCGTGGTGACCGGCGATGGCCTTGATGCGGGCGACCTTGTCGAGGATCGCCGGAGTGGCCGGGGCGTATTCGAAGTGGGGGCCGCCGACCAGGGCGCCTGAGCTGTAGGGGCCGCCGACGACGATCCCCAGGCCGCGCTCGGCGTCCATGGGCGTCACTCGCTGTAGCGCGCTGTCGTGGTCGAGCAGGGTGTAACGGCCCGCCAGCAGGAAGACGTTCGGGCGAGGCTCTTCCTGGCCCAGCAGCAGCTCGATCGGCTCAACCCGATTGACCCCCAGGCCCCAGCCCTCGATCACCCCTTCGTCGCGCAGGCGGTCGAGCGCCTTGAAGGCGCCCCGGCGTGCAGTCTCGAAAACGCCCAGCCATTCGTCGCCGTAAAAGTCCTGCGCCAAGTCGTGAACGAAGACCAGTTCGATCCGATCGGTGCGCAGCCGCTTCAGGCTGTCCTCGATCGATAGGTCGCGTCCTCGGAATAGTCGTTCACGATCTTGTTGGGCCGGCCATGCTGAAAGACGCCGCTCTTCTCGCCGAAGTCGCGATCCTCGGCGGAACCGACGTCATCCAGAACGATCCGGCCGACCTTCGTGCTGATGACGTACTGGTCGCGGGGCTTGCCCGCCAGAGCCTCGCCCATGCGCAGTTCGGCCAGACCGGCCCCGTAGAAGGGCGCGTTGTCGAAATAGCGGATGCCGTCGGCCCAAGCGGCTTCGACCGTTCCCAAGGCCTCGTCGATGGGAATGTCGCGAAACACGTTGCCCAGCGGCGCCGCGCCAAATCCCAGCTTGCCGGGCAGAAGCTTGCTCAAGGTCATGGTGGAGCCTTTCGATCAAGGGGTCAGGCTGATCAGTCGCGCCGGCCGCGGATCGGGCCGCCGGTGCAAGGCGGCGTTTGCTCGACGCCAACGACAGGGCGTGTCGCCGACGAAGGCGTGGAACACACGGGACATATGGGCCTGATCAGAAAATCCGCTACTCAACGCGATTTCGCAGAGTGAAGCCTGGGTCTGCCGCATCAGAACCTTGGCGTGGTCGAGCCGGGTGCGGGTCAGATATTGGCGCGGCGCGAGGCCAAAACTGCTCTTGAAGCGCCGCGCGAACTGTCCAGGGCTCAGACCCGCCAGGCTCGCGAGCTCCTTCAGCCGGATCGCTCGGCACAGGTGTTCGTCGAGGTGATGCAACACCTTGCGCTCCTGCCACGGCGCAAGCTCCGGCGCTCTGGTTTTGGCCGTGTCGGAAACAGCTTCGGCGACGGTCATCGGCGCTCTCCCTGCGCATCTATCCTGGCGTCCTTCACCCGATCGAACGCATCGCGCTGGAATTTCCTCACCGCGCTTCAGCAATGTGATGAGGAGTTGCGGCCACGCTGCGTTCTGCCTTTCTGACGACGAGTCCTTGGGCGCGTTGGACAGACGGCGGAGTCTCTGATGGGAATGGCGCGAGAGGGGCCCATGAGGGATGCTTCGGACGCCGCCGCGCGCGCGGACGCTTTCGCCCGGCAGGCGGCGGCGATGCGCGGGCCCTTGGCTTCCTATTTCCGTCGACGGATCCGCAATGCGGGCGAGGTGGAGGACTTGGTGCAGGAGGTTTTCCTGCGCCTGACCGTGCGGGGCACCCCCGACAACGCCGATCACGCCAGCGCCTACATCTTCCAGATCGCCGCCAGCGTCCTGGCCGACCGGTACCGTCGGCGCACTGTCAGACGCGCCGACGAGCACGTGGCGCTGGATCCAGAGCTTTGCGGCGAACAAGATTTTGACCCCGCGCGCATCTATGCCGGCAAACAAGCCTTGAACGCCGCCGCCGCCGCCCTGATGACCATGCCCGAACGTACGCGGACGATCTTCCTGCTTCGGCGGATCGACGGTCTCCGTCACCTAGCGATCGCCAAGCAGCTGGGCCTGTCGGTCAGCGCCGTGGAGAAGCACATGGTTCGCGCCATCGAGCACCTGACGGCCCATGTGGGAGGCGCCCGATGAGCCGCGACGCCTTCACGCCTGCTCAGGCCGCCGCGCAATGGCTTGCTTGCGAGGACCTCGACCGATCGCCTCAGCGCGAGCAGTTCGCCGCCTGGCTGGAGGAAAGCGAAGACAATCGCAAGGCCTGGGCCCAGGCGCACCGGGTTTGGGAGGTCTTCGGCGACGCCGAGAAGAACGATCTGATCGCCGCCTTGGCGCGCGCGGCGCGACGGGCCGGACCCGAGCCGGTGACCAAGCCCCTCCGGCCTTGGCTCATCGCCGCCTCCATAGCGGCTGCGATCGTCGCGGCGGGGCTGTTCGCCGGCGTTCGCCAGGAGTGGTTCGCGCCGGCCACCGCGCCGACCCAGTTCGCGACGGCTGGCGCGCCGTCGCTCGCCGCGTTCGGGCGCGCAGACTACGCGACGGGCCAGAACCAGAAATCCATCGTCGACCTGCCGGATGGGACGCGTCTCACCCTCGATGCGGACACCGCCGTGGACGTGGCGTTCACAAAGGACCGCCGCGATATCCGCCTCCTGAACGGCCATGCCTTTTTCGACGTCGCGCATGATCGCGAGCATCCTTTCGCCGTGGAGGCCGGGGAGCGGCTCATCACGGCGCTCGGCACCCAGTTCGACGTAAAACTGGAAGCGGAGGAACTGCGAGTGGTGCTGGCCGAAGGCAGCGTGTCGGTTGGCATGGCCCATGCGCGCTCGGCCGGTCCGCCGCCGGTCACGCTTAAGCCTAGCGAGGCCTTCTCCGCGCCGAAGAACGCCGCCGGCAGGGTGACGCGAACGGATTTGAACGAAGCGCTGGCCTGGAAGCAGGGTGTGGTCGAGTTTCGTGACCAGCCGTTGTCCGAAGCGGTCCAGCTGTTGAACCGCTACACACGGGCCCAGATCGTCATCCGAGATCCCAAGGTCGCGGCCTTGCGCATCACCGGAGTCTTCAAGACAGGCGATATAAAGCGCTTCGGGCGCTCGGTCTCCGAGGTCCTGCCGGTGCGCATGATCGCCCGTGACGCGGACACCTACGAGCTGGTCTCCGCGCGGCGCTAGACCCTCTTTTCATTGAGGATTTTTGGAAAATTGACGTTCTCCCTCATAGAGCGGCGCGCGCTCGATAGGCTTGTGCCTGTCGACTGCTCCCGTCGCTCGAAACCCCAAGAGCGAGGACCGACATGACATCGCCCCAGATCATCCGCGACCCCGTGGCCGATCATCTGCTGACGCCGCAGAACGCCGCCCTGCTGATCATCGATTTCCAGCCCGTGCAGGTGTCGTCCATCGTCACGATGGAAAAGCGCCTGCTGATCGCCAACGTGGTCAACCTGGCCAGGACCGCGCGGCTCTACGAGCTTCCCGTCGTGCTCAGCACCGTGAACGTGGCCACCGGCCTCAATTCGCCGACGATCAGGCCGATCACCGACGTGCTGACGGAGGCCGAGCCGATCGATCGCACCGCCATCAACGCCTGGGAGGATGACGATTTCGTCGCCGCCGTGAAGGCGACCGGCCGCAAGAAGCTGATCATGGTCGCCCTGTGGACCGAGGTCTGCCTGGCCTTCCCGGCCCTCGACGCCCTGGCCAAAGGCTATGACGTTTTCGCGGTTGTGGACGCGGTGGGCGGCACCTCCGAGCTGGCGCACCGCGCTGGCATCGATCGCATCGTCCAGGCGGGCGGCAAGCCGGTCAGCTGGATCCAGGTGGCCTGCGAGCTGCAGCGCGACTGGAACCGCAAAGCAACCGCCGAGGACTTCGCGGACATCGTCCTGCGCGCCGTGGGTCACTAGCGATACGAAAAGGGGAGCAGGGCCGGTGGCCTTGCTCCCATTCTTCGGCGAGATCTTCGAAGAGGCTTAGGGCTTAGGGCTTAGGCGCGTCGGCCGCCTCGACATAGTCGGTGCTGGTGGGCCCGAAGCCGGAGATATAGACGCTGGCGCCTTCGGGGCCGGTCATGGCGAAGTGATCGACCCCCGCCGGCTCGCTGTAGAAGCTGCCGGGCGGGAGCGTCTTCACCAGCGCGCCCTTGGCCGTGCGGCCATAGCCGAAGCGCCACAGACCGCCGACGACGATGGCCGTGCGGTTGTCGCGATGGCTGTGGGCGGCGATGCGCATGTTGGGCGGCACGCGTAGCGCGATCGTGTAGGGGCCCGGCTTGGTGGGGTCGCCGTACAGGACCGTCGTGCGGATGCCGCTGACCCCGGAGGTGCCGGCCGTGGCGCCGCCTTGAGCGAGGGCCTGGATATCCGTGGGAGTGAGGCGAACCTGACGCTCCTGGGCCGATGCGGCGCCGCCCCCGATGATCAGCGCGACAAGGGCTATCGCGAAGCGGCGGCTCATGGCTTGGCGTCCAGGAAATCGCGGACCATCGCCACGGTCGCCTTGGGGTTCTCTTCCATGATCCAGTGGCCGGAGTCGGGCACCACGCCCTCGGTGACGTTGCTGGCGGCGAAGCGCATCACTGTGGCCATCATCGGCCCGAACGATTTTTCGCCGCCCAGGGCCAGCACCGGCATGGTCAGCTTGCCCTGCGCCATGAAGGCCTTGTTATCGACGGCGTCTCGGTCGAAGGCGGCGAATTGCGAGAAGCCGCCGTGCATGGCGCCGGGCAGGGCGTAGAGCTTGGCGTAGTGCTCGCGCGAGGCCTCGGTAAAGCGGGACGGTGTGGCTGAGAACTCGTTCCAGAAGCGATCGAGATAGATACGCTCGCGCCCGGCGACCAAACGCTCCATGTCCGGTCCGCCGAACCGGAAGTGCCACAGCAGCGGGTTCTTCAGGACATCTTCCCACGGACCGACGCCGGGCAGGGGCGCGTCGATCAGCACGAAGCGGCGGACGCGGTCGCGGTGTTCCGCGGCGAAGGCGTAGCCGACCATGTTGCCGATATCGTGGGTGACCAGATCGACCTGGCCGACCTTCAGGGCGTCGAGGACGCCGGCCACGTCTTGGCCCTGGTTCTTCTTGTCGTAACCGCCCGAGGCCGGCTTGGACGACAGCCCAAGGCCCCGCAGATCGGGCACGATCACGGTGTGGGTCTTGGCCAGCTCGACGGCCATCGGCTCCCACATGTCGCCGGTCTCGCCATAGCCGTGCAGCAACACGACGGCCGGGCCCTTGCCGCCCACGCGGACGTGGATCGTCGCGCCATTGGTCGCAATGTCCTGGACCTTGAAATCCGCAGGGAAGGGTTTGACCTGGGCGTGGGCGGTCGCGCCCATGGCCGAGGCCGAAAGGATGAAGGCCGCCAAGGCGACCGGGGCGAGCTTGCGCACCTGCTGTCCTCCAGTACGGCGCGGAACCGACCGCGCCTAGGAGGGGGAACGCAGGCTTCGGGGGAACCCTCACGTGGTGGACAAGGCGAGACAGGCTTGCCAGGCCGCCGGTCAAAAACGGGCGGCGAGCAGGAGCCCGAAGCGGCGGCGTCGCGGATCGCCATGATAGTCATAGCCCATCTGAGTGACGTCGGCGATGATCGGGGGGCTGGTGTCAAACAGGTTCTGGACGCCCAATCGCACGTCGAACGCCTGGATGGGCGAGTTGGCGGGCGGAGTGAATCGACGGCGGGCCGTCAGGTCGATATAAGTCTGGGATTTCAGACGGTTCGAGCCCTGGGCGAGCGCGACATCGCCGATGGCGGGATAGACGGGGGACCACAGGGTTCTGGCGCCGCCGACGTACTGGACGTTGAGGTCAACCGTGAGCTTGTCGCGCGTCCAGGTCAGGCCCGCATTTCCCTTCCACCGGGGAGGCGCGTCTCGCAGGCCAGCGCGTCCCAGCCAGGGCCCGTCCTTCTTGACCTTCGATTTCAGAACCGGCTGCCAGGTCGCCGCGCCATACAGCCGTCCCTGTCCGTGGGCCGTGGCGGGAAGCGTCCAGTCGAGGTCGTAGTCCACCGTCTGAGCGGTCGTGCGGCCGTCATTTCCATACCCCGTATAGAAGGCCGTGATCCGGCCGGCGGTGAAGCCGAGGACCGCGTCGGCGTCCGTGAGCGGTTCGCGGTCGACCCGCTCGGAATAGGGTGAGCCCTGTCCAAACAGATTGGATCCGGTGAACTTGACGATCTCGTCGCGGATCTCGATCCGGGAAACATCGATCGACAGGCGCGGCCCACCCCCTGTCGGATTGAGCACCAGGCCGCCGGATATCGTCCGGCCCTCTTCGGCGCGGATCCTGTGCGATCCCTCTCGAATCTCGATGACCGCGCCCTCGGAGATGGCGGGGCGGTTGCCCCGCTGCGGATCGAGCAGGTTGGAAAAGACCGGCACCGTCCGCTCTTGAAGATACTGCAGGGCGGGCGGCGTCTGGCCTGTCGCCAGGCTGGCGCGCAGCATCAGCCACGGCCTCGGCAAGACCCGGGCGCCGACGGTGTAGACGTCGGCGCGGCGGCGCGCGGTGAAAGGCCGCGTGGCCCGGGCGGCGACGGCCCGGTTGTCCGGCACGGTCATCCTGACGTCGTCGCGCCGCCCGGCGAGCTGCAACTCCAGGCCGCGGATGGGAATGAAGCGGGCGTCGGTCGGGACAAGCGGCGCACGTAGCTCGGCGTAGCCCGTGCGCACGTCCTGAGCGCGATCGTAGGTCAGCGTACTGGATTTGCCGAAGGTGCTCTGCGCCATGCTTTCGGCTTCGGGAATGTGTTCACGCCGAAACTCGCCCATCAGGGTGAGGGTCAGCGGTCCTCCAGGCAGCGAGAGAACCGGGCCGGCCGCACGCACGGTCGCGTCGTAGAGCCTGTTGGTCAGCCGCAGGCGGGACGAGGTGTTCACGAGATAGCTGCGAAGCCCCGCCTGCAGCGTCGCGTAGTCGCCAAAGGGCGTCAGCGCCGGTTGCCCGTTCCGCCCCACGACGCCCCATCCCAGGTAGTCGGAACCCACGTCGCGGCTTTGAGACTGGGTCTTCAGCGCGGCGCGGCCAACCGTGTAGTCGGCGGAGGCCTGCCAGTGGCCAGGGAGGCGCACAATCCCGCCCGCGGTGACACGATAGGCTGACGTCCTGCTGATCCGGTCCTGAACGAGATCGGGCAGGGGGACGAGGATGTTCAGCGCGTTGGTGAACGGGTTGAGGGGCGACGCGCCGAGCGTGCCCTGAAAATAGCGCGGCAGTCGCGCCTCGGCCCGGTTGTCCAGATAGAGCGCGTCGATGAAGGCCTCGACCCTGTCGGACGCGCGGTGCCTGGCGTTGAAGAGGATGGACCGCGTTCGCGGGGTCGAGACGAGCGAGGTGTCCTCGCCCCCCAGGCCCTCGGCGGGCGTGTCGAGTTGCCTGCCCGCGTTACCGGCCAGCGTTGTCGCGAGCGTGGCGCGGTCGCCTTGAAAATCGAGCGGCAGATGAGTGAAGACCGAGCCTAGCGACGCGCCGCCCAGGCTCGGTGTGAATTTCAGCGCGTCGCCAAAGATCGAGCCGATCAGGACGCCGCCGATCGGCTGACCGCCCAGATAGAAGCGTTTCGGGTCGTTGACGTTCCGATACTGTTTGGAACGCAGGGCGTAGTCGCGCTGCCCCACCGCGAAGCGCTCCGCGGCTGCGTATGAGCCGGCGATCAGCACATGGGTGCGACCGTCGTTGGGGGTGAACCCGGCGCGCCCCTCGACCCTGAAATGGCCCGCGTCGCCGCGGCTGGAGACGCCGGACTCGAGGGCCACCTCGGCGCCGCCGTAGTCGCGCTTCAACACAACATTGACCACGCCGCCGATCGCCGAAGGGCCGTGAACGCCGCCGATGGTGCCGGTCAGGCTCTCGATACGCTCGATCGCGCCCAGCGGGATCGCGTTGAGATCGGACTGACTGAAGCCGTAGCTCTGGGTCGGCAGGGCCGGCAGGCGACGGCCATCGACCAGGACGAGGGTTCGTTGCGATCCTAGGCCATGCAGATCCAGGCTCGAATTGTTCGAAGCCCCGGCGCGTACGTCCTGATAGGGCGATACCAACTGTCCATTCGCCGACAGCCGATCGCGGAAATACTGGCCCAGGTCGTCATGCGGCGCGACCGCCAGTTCGCGCGGGCCGATGACGTTGTAGGGCTGGATGTCATTCTCCGTGCGGCGGATGTCGGTGTTCTGGGTCCGCCGCCCGATGACCAGCACCTCCGATATCGCGCCGTCGCCGGAGTCCACGACGCGCGTCGGCGTCGCGAACAGGACGAAGACGCCGTCGGGTGTCAGCCGATAATCGATCCCCGACCCGGCCAGCAATCGAGCCAGAGCCTGCTCTCCGGAGAGACGCCCCTTGATCGCCTGGCTTTGATGTCCTCGGACGAGGTCCGCGGTGTAGAGGATGTCGATGCCATTCTCGCGAGCCAGCTCCGCGAGGGCGTCCCCCAAAGAGCCTCCACGCACATCAACAATCGCGGCCGCGCCTTGGGCGGTCGCTCCGCAGCTCAGCAATGAGATCAATATGCCCGCGGGAATCATCGCCATGCGTCCGCGTCCACGCGGTATGCGACGCCGATCCTCCGCGGCGGGATGGATTGCGATCATATGGATCTCGCGCGTCTCTCGAGAACCTTGTTATCTCTGGCGGTGGCTAGGATGGCTAGCGCCAAGTCCGCGAACGGCGGCGACATCCTGATCGAGCGATTTCGCGGCTAGAATGTCCATGGTCTGGCCATTCACCCAACGTCAGCTATTGGCGCGGCGCTGCCGGAAATCGGACCCACCGTGGGCAAGGGCAACGTGGATGTGGGCGTTGTCGTGAGACTGTTGATCTTATCCGCCCGCCTTGGAATCAAGCGCGGTGATTACGGCCTTACCAGCAAAGACGAGGCCCAACGTCAGGGGCGCAAGCAGCCAAGCCATGAGGGCCTGTGAAAGCGGTGTCCAAAGACTGATCGGGACCAGCGCAACTCCGATCACCAGGCCGATCAAGGCTCCGAAACGGTTCAAGGCGAGCCGCTTTGGCGAGGCTGGCGCATCGCCGCGGCCCAGCACGATCAGCTTGGCGGCGCTGTTGGCGGCCATGGCCATCCAGATCGCGGCGGCGGCTAGGAGCAGGCGCGGCGCGGCTTCGCCCAGCGGGAACCAGCCGTAGATCACGCCGATTTCCATGGCCTCGAGCGCCGCGAACAGCCCCGCTATTCCGGCCAGCAGCGTGGCGCTCCAGCGTCGGCGCTGTACAGCGCTTTCAGAGTCGCCCGTCGGTTGGCGCAGCGCCACGAAGAGCAGGTTCAACAACAGGCCGGCGGGCGCGGCCAGCAGGGCCTCGATGGGCAGCGGCCGTCGTCCAGCGCCGAGATGACCGACCAGGGTCGGCAAGTGTTCCACCGGCCGATCCGCGATGACGATCGCGGCTCCCATGGTCATCAGGGCCGTCAAGCTCCCGATCATGATGGTCAGACGGCGGTCCATGGCGTCGCTCCCTGAAAATTTCAGATAGACGATTATTTGCTAATTAGCTAAAGATCAAACATGAACTCGATATTCAAGGCGCTTTCGGACCCCACCCGCCGCCGGGTGCTGCAGTTGCTGCGTGAGCGGCCGATGACGGCCGGCGAACTGGCGGGGCACTTCTCGATCGCCAAGCCGACGCTGTCGGCGCACTTCGCCGTGCTGCGCGAGGCCGACTTGGTCGAGCCGGTCAAACAGGCCAATACCATCACCTATCACCTGAAGCTTTCGGTGCTCGAGGACGCGCTGCTGTCGTTCGCCGAGTCGCTGAGCATCGGAACCGGGGCCAGGGACGAGGTCTCCGACCGCGCCGCCAAAGGGGCCAAATCCTGAACCGTCGAACGCCAGGAGGCGTCGAATGAACAGATCGCTGAAGCTCGTCGCGCTGCTGATCGTGCTCGCCTCTTTCGCCCTCTCCATCGCCGCCCTGGCTTGGCGATGGCGAGAGGCCGGAGACGTCGCCGCGGTCTTCGCCGGGCCTAAGCCGTTCAGGCCGATGATCATCCTGGCCCTCCCCGCTATCCTGGCGGGGCTGCTGGCCTTCACCGATCTCGGCCTCGCCCGTCAGGAGCCTCGCATCACCCGGGAGGGGCGATGGTTCGTGAGTTTCACCCTGCTCACCCACGTCGTGCTGCTGGTCGCGATCCAGGCATGGATGGTCGCGACCTATCTGGGTCCTGTTGGTCCCGATCCCGTCTTCGTCACGCGCCTCCTGGCCGCGTTCATGGGCTTGGCCATGGTGGTTCGAGCCAATTTTTTCGCCAAGCTACGGGGGGCAGACTCGGACTTGGCCGGCGGTTGGGCCCGAACGACCCGTCGATCGGCCATCCTCCTGACCCTGGCGGGACTGGCCTTGGCCGTCGGCGCGGTGACCCTGCCCATGTCGGGCCTGATCGCGGCCCTGGGCGGGGCCTTCGTCCTGGTGATGATCCGGGCCCGCGCCCAGCGCCGCGCGACGGTCGCCCGATGAGCGCGCTGTCCGATCGCTTGGGCGCCGGCGCGCGGCTCCTGCTGGCGCTGTTGACCCTGGGCTTCGCCGCGCCCGCCATCGCCGAGCCGGCCCTATGGGTGATCAAGGACGCCGACACCACCCTCTATGTCTTCGGCTCGCTCCATGCGCTGAAGCCCGGCGTCGAATGGCGCTCGGCCAAGTTCGACCAGGCTTTCGAGGCGAGTGCGGAGGTCGTCTTCGAGGCCGTCGTGCCGGACGATCCCAAGGCGCTCGCGCCGCTCATCCAGACGCTAGGCCTGGACCCCACCGGCGGACTTTCGGCCAAGCTGGCGCCGGACACGCGGGCGCGGCTCGCGGAAGCCGCCAGCGCTTATGGCCTTCCGCCAGCGGCGCTGGAGCGCATGCGTCCTTGGCTGGCCGCCACCACCCTGGGCTCGGCGCCGCTGTTGCGCTCCGGCTGGGATCCACGCCTTGGACCGGACCTGCTCTTGCAGGTCGAGGCCAAGGCCAAGGGCAAGGCGGTGCTGGGCCTGGAGACCGTCGAGCAGCAGGCCCGTTTCCTCGCCGACCTGCCCGAGCCGCGCCAGATCGAAGCGCTGACCGCGACCTTGGACGGCCTACCCGGGGTCGTCCCGCGCGTGGAAGAGGTCCAGGCCGCCTGGCTGGCCGGCGACCAGGCGCGACTGGCCGCGCTGGGGGCGCCGTCGCGCGCGATCCGCGACGCGGCCTTCGACGCGATCATCCGGACCGACCGCAATCGCGCCTGGGCTGGCTGGATCAAGGCCAGGCTCGAGCGGCCCGGAATGGCGATGATCGTCGTCGGGGCGGGCCATCTCTTCGGCCAGGACAGCCTCGGCGAGGTGCTCGCCCAGCAAGGCGTTCTCGTCCAACGCTACTGATATCCGCGCGGACTCTCCCTCAAGCCGATGATGGATCGCTTCGTCCTCGACATCTCCAGCTATCGCAACAGGGCCGGACACCTGCTTTCGACGGAAGTCCGGGTCGGTGGCGCCTGTGACCTGATAGGTGGCGAGGAAGGCTTCAAGGGCAGCTATGTCCGCTGCCAGGTCAAGCTGGATGGCCAGCCCTACAAGTTGGTCACCGGGCCCGACTTCGATCGGGCCGACGCCAAGGTCAAGCCTGTACGCGACGCACTGGCCGCGACCGTGGCGGCGCAGCAGGCCGAGTTCCTCGCCAAGATCGACAAGCCGCTGCGCTCGACGATCGCGGCCTACGACGCGATGTGCCGCAAGGCGAAATCCAGCTATGCCGCGCCCCGCGAGGCGGGGATCGCCGCCTAGCCCTAGGCTTGGCCGGCCAGGTATCGGGCGACCGCACCAAGACAGTCGGTACTGATCCGTCAGGCAACCACTACACGGGCGCCGAGATGTTGACCCTGATGGACAACATGGACTTCAAGATCGTCGCCCAGGCCTCAAATCCGAACAACACGGCGCAAGCCTCCACGACGTTTTCTTCAACATCCCTTTCCGAAAAGGGACATGTGGAAATCGTCGGCAGCATGCTGGTCGGCGCTGATCAGGCCAATATCGACTTCACCGTCGCCCACGAAATTGCGCATGCCTTGCCCGCGGGCCACCAGATGGCCGACTATACTTCACAGGCCTTCTTCGATAACGGCGGGCAGCAGTACACCGTGCTCAATCCGGCAACGGGTCAATATGAAGCGACGCCGCGGTATTACACTGCCTTCGACGCCTCGCAGTACAAAATCATGAACGAGTCTTGGGCCAACACTGTCGGCAGGATGATCTCGTCCTTTGACGGCATGGGCTGGTATCACGACGGTGGGACCAACGTGCCCGCCTACGGTTATTGGCACTTTTAGAGAAGCCGATGCGCTCCATCGGCCATTTGGGATCTGAGTGCATGTCGAACCATCAGCTTTTCCGCCGCGCCGTGGCGCTGTCACTCGCCCTCACCGCCATCACTGGCGGTGGAACGGCTTGGTCGCGTGACCTGGGGCCCAGCGAGCGACAGGTCTACGTCTTCGCGAGCAGCAGCGCCGACGGCGGGGCGTTCTATCGGCTGGATGTCGCGGCCAAGCGGCAGGTCCTAGCGCCGACGATCGACGGGCGGGCCACGGCCTCATACCCCCTTGTGGATTGTGGGAGCGCCGATTGGTACTGCGTGACGAGCGACCGTCATGGCCTAGCCTTCATCGCGCCGCGCCTCTGCGCCGATCCTAGGGCGTCGCCGCAAGTTGGCGACGTTTGGCGTTACGCCGGGCAAAAGCTCGTCGTCCTGCAGCGCCGCGATCCCGAAAAAAGACCGTCGGGCGAGCGTGGCGGCGCGCCGCAGATCGCCGCGGACGCCGATATCTCCAGCATGCTCTTGCTCGGCAACCCGTCGCGCCCCGACACGGTCTACGAATATGCCTTATCGCGCGGGATCGTCGGCGTGTTCTTGCGTCGCAGTCCGCGCGGGCCGTCGCCTTATGAAGAAGCGCGCGCCGGACGCCTCAGTCGCACCGCAGAGCCGGAGCGAGCCGCCATCTACCGCTGGCTTCTACCGGTCGCTCCGTTGGTTCCAACCGATCTGGCTCGTTGTCGCGCCGCTCAGTAGCTCGGAGCGCGCCTCGCCACCGACGGCGCAGTAAACGCCACTAGCGCCCGTCTAGGAAAGGGCGCCGCAGGCGTTCCAGGCCGAGTGCCGAATGTCCAGTACGTGGAGTCGCGCCAATGTCTGCAGCTGGCGCCTTTCAGCCGCGACGAGGGCGAACCCGTAGCGGCGGCTTTCGCGTCAAAGGGGCACATCGCGTCGGCGTGGGGGCGTGAAGCCATAGGTTCTGAATTGGGTATTGAGACGACCGTTGGCGATGGTCACCTCCAGATAGCCCTCGGGCGTGCCCAAGAAGCGGCCGCGCCAGTCCGCGCCAGCGACCGCGCCGCTGGAGATATAGCGCACCCCGGCGACCTCGACGGTCTCGTATACGTGGCCATGGCCCTGCAGCACCCCCAGCACATTGCGGTTTTGGAACAGTCGCATCACCTCACGGCCGTTCATCACCCGCGTCCAGTCATAGGGCGAGGCCGCCCAGTCTTCGGGCTCGTAGCACTCCAGCGCGGTCACCAACGGGATGTGCGTCAGGACCACCACCGGATCCGAGGGCGAAAGGATCGCGAACTCGCCACGTAGCCATGTCAGCTGCTCGGCGTCGATACGGCCCTCGTAGTTGCGGCCCTTGAAGCCGATCGAGTCCAGGACAAGGAACCGCACGCCCTTGTGGTGGAAGCCGTAATAGGTCGGCCCGAACTGGTCGGTGAAGTAGCGCTTGCCGTAGCCGGGCGCGGACGGGTCCACCCCGCTCTTCTCGAACAGCCCGAAACAGTCGTGGTTGCCCAGGACGTGACGGACGGGCTTACCCAGCAGGCGCTCGGACTCGCGATAGAGCGCCATCTGGGCGTCGGCGCGGGCGCGTCCCACTTCCATGGCGTCGAACACATGGTCGCCGCCATGCACCACGAAATCGGCGTCGCTGGCCGCCACCTGGGCAAAGCAGCGACGCACGCCCTCGACCGCCCCGTCCTCGGGCTGGATGTGCGTGTCGCTGAGGAACACGAACTTGAAATCCCCTGTCTTGGCCTGGGCGGTCGCGGTAGCGGCGCAACTGGCGGAGACCAGCGCTCCGCAAAGCAGGGATCGACGGTTCATGGCGGTCTCGATCATTATCTCGCTCGAAAGGCGCCGCCGCCGAGGAGGACCTCGGCGGCGATCGGTCCAGACTAGAAGCTGACCCGCACGGTGGCGAACACCTGGCGCGGCGCGCCTTGCTGCAGCGTCGTGTACGAGCCCGTGGGGTCGGCATTGACGAAACCGCTGGTGCCGACCGACGAGTAGTAGCGCTTGTCGAACAGGTTGGTGACGTTCAGCAGCACCTCGACGCGCGTCCGAGGGACGCGATAGCCAGCCGCCAGATCAAAGACCGTCGAGCTCTTGACCGGCGAGTCGTTCAGGTAGGTGTAAAAGCGCTCGCCTTGATAGTGGGCCGTGATCTTCGACCAGACCGCGCCGTTGTCATAGGCCAGTTCGGCGCCGCCGACGGTCTTCGGGGCGGCCACGACGCGCTTGCCCTTCGTCGCGATCGCCGCGCCGCCGAGCGGCCTGACGTCGTCGTCATACTTGGCGTCGTTGTAGGCGAAGCTGCCGAACAGCGACCAGTCGGGCGCGAAGCGCCAATTAATCGCCGTCTCCACGCCGCGCGAGGTCACGCCGCCGACATTCTGCAGGACGTTCTGGTTGCCGACGATCGTTGCGCTGATCGAGGTGGCCAGCAGGCGGTTCTGGAAGGCGACGTCATAGGCGGTCACGGAGGCTTGCAGCCCGTCCCTGGAATAGCGATAGCCGGCCTCCAGGGTGCGGGTCTTCTCGGGCTTCAGGTCCTCGCGGATGTAGTCGAAGCCAGCCTGGGTGGTCGAGAAAGGGCCGCTGGAGGCAGAGGCCACGAAGGCGGCCATGTTGCGCGTGAAGCCGGCGAACACCTCGTTGCGCTCGTCGAGGCGGTAGAGGATCCCGGCCGAGGGCAAGAAGTAGTCCTTGGCCTCGATCGTGCCATTGATCGGCGTTTTGCTGGTGATCGTCTTGGCTTCGTTGGTGACCTTCAGCGCCTTGAAGCCGGCGTTGACCTTCAGGTCGTCGGTGACCGACCAGGTGTCACCGACATGGAACTGGTAGGTCTTGGTGGTGAATCGATAGTCCCAGCGCGTGCGGAAGGGATTGTCGTAGAAGCGCTGGAAATTGGTCGGAGCAACGCCCTTGGTCAGGCCATAGAGACGGGCGGCTTGGTGAAAGTCGTTGTCCTCGTACCAGACGCCGGCATCCAACTTGTGATCGCCCAAGGTGTAGCTCAGGCGGCTGATCAGGCCGGCGCGGTCGATGTCGTAGCGCAGCGCTGAAACCGAGACCGACGATCCGCCATACGCCTCGGGTGTCGCATCGTAGGGGCTCGCATAGGTGCCGATGCCGTGATCGCGGTGATAGTAGGCGGTCGTCGAACCCGACAGCGACGGCGTCAGGTCGTAGTCGAGCCGTTCATAGACCAGGGTGTCCTGCCGCACGCCGCCGCCGTTGTAGTAGACGTCGTCAGCGTTGAGATACGGCTTAGGAACGGCGGCGCCAGTCTGCAGGGCGGTGGCGAGCGTTTCGGCCAGGGCGAAGTTGTCGCTAATGGTGTCGACGTTCCAGCCCAGCCGATTGACCAGGGCAAAGGACACGTCCGCATAATCGTCCTCGCGGCGGTCGGCATAGTCGACGAAGGTGGTCGAATGCACGGCTTCGCCCAGCGGCTGGACGAACTTCACATTGATCTGCTTGATGTTTTGCTCGCCAGCGGCCTTCCACTTCTTGGTGTCCTGCCGTGCATAGCCCGCGTAGAGGCTGCCGCCGCCAGGCAATTCGCCCGTGTTAAGCCGGGCGAACCCACGCCAGGTGCCGCCGCTGCCGTAGGTGCCGGCCACATCGACGCCGAACGTACCGGTCGGGTCGATGGAGGTGAAATCGATCGTGCCGCCGATATTGCTGGTCGAGGCCGTGCCAAGGGCGCCGCCGCCCTGTGAAAGCGAGGTGGCGCCGTTGTTCTCGGTCAGCAGCGCGCGGCCGATGCTCAGGCCGTTGTTGTTGCGGTACTGCATGTTGCCCAGTGGCAGACCGTCCAGGGTGTAGCCCATCTGGTCGGTGGTGAACGAGCGGATGGTCACCTGCTGGGCCCATTCATAGGCGCCGAACGGGTCGGATGATGTGAAGTTGACGCCCGGCAGCTTGTTCAGCGCCGCAAGCGGTGAAGTGCCCGGGGCCAGCTTGTTCAGTTCGGCCTTCGAGAGCGTCTGCATCTGGCGCGTGCGTCCGCGGCCCAGCACGACCACGACCTCGTCGACCGCCGCGATCTCAGCCTGCGCGGGTTGGGCGGGAGCCTCGACGAGCAGATAGGAGCCGCCCGGCGTCGTTTGGACGTCCAGCCCCGACCCGACCAGCAGTCGGCGCAGTGCGGCGTCGGCGGTGAAGCGACCTTTGAGGGGCTCGGCGGCTTTGCCGCTGACCTGCTCGGGGCGGAAAACCACATTGACCTGGGTCTGACGGCCGACGGCGGTCAGCGAACGCTCGAGAGACTGGCCGGGCAGGTTGAAGGCGTACTGGGCCTGGGCTTGGGCCGCTCCGGCGGCCATCACTACCGAGACGGCCGCGCTTGCGAAAGCGGCGTGTTTGAAAGGCATCTGGATCCCCTGAAGACTGGCGAGGATCCTGCGGGACCCTCACAAGGGAAACGAAGCCTTCGCGCCGATCCGACATGAAGATTTCATGACGTGCCGGCGGCCGGGCCTATCGCCGCAGGTCCAGGCCATCCTCCCGGCGCACGACCCTCAGCCCGTGGAGCTGGGCCGCGGCGGCGGCGAACTCGGCGGCCTGGTTGGTCGCAAAGACGCCGGAAATCCTCAGGTCCGAGACATCGGCGTTGACCGTGACCTTGATAGGTCCATAGCGATTCATCTCGTTGGCGGCTTCGGCCAAGGTGGCGCCTTCGAAGATCACTTCGCCTTGCTCCCAGGCGGTCACTATCTCGATCGGGGGCGTGTCGAGCTGGGGTTGCGCCTGCGGCGCCACCTGCAGCCGCTGGCCTGGGGTCAGGATCGCCAACACCCGCTTGGCGCCACGCGGGTCCGCGCCCCGGCCAGAGACCTCCACCTTACCGCGCACAAGAGTCACCGAGACTCGATCGCCCTGCCGTCGCACCACGAAGGCCGTGCCCAGAGCACGCACTTCCGTCGTCCCGGCCACGACGACGAACGGGTGGGCCGGATCGTGAGCGACGTCGAACGCCGCCTCCCCGCGATCCAGGCGGATCCGGCGCTCGGTCGCCGAATAGATCACCTTGGCGCGGCTGTCGGTGTTGAGTGTCAAGCGTGAGCCGTCCGCCAAGGTCATGGCGCGATGCTGCCCCTCGTCGGTGACATAGACCGGCCCGCCCTTGATCGAGATGACCCCGACGGCCGCCAGCACGCAGGCCGCCAGCCCCAGTCCGATCAGCGCGGGTCGGATCGCCGAGCGGCGAGGGGCGGAACCTCGGCTCGAGCGCACGGGCGCTGAGCGCCGTGGCGACATCAGCGCCACCGCGCCGGGCAGGAACTCCCAGGTTTCGGTGACCTGCTGGAAGGCGACCCGGTGCTCGGGATCCAGCGCCAGCCAGTCCTGCAGGGCCTGGCGGCTCTCCTCCACGCTGGTCTCGCGCTGGATGCGCGTCAACCAGACGGCGGCTTCCGCCCGAACGCGGTCGCGGCGCGATGCATTCGGTGTCACCATTGGTCCATCCACTTCGTCAGCTCAAGGGTCGCGCGCGCGACGTGCTTTTCCACCGCCGCGACGCTCATGCCCTCCTTCTCCGCGATCCGGGCGTAGCTGAGTCCGTCTATCCGGCGCGCCAGCAGAAGTCTGCGCGTACGTTCGGGCAAGCGTTCCAGTCCCTTGGCCGCGTGACGAAGCTTGGAGCGCGCGCGGAGAATCTCATCCGGAGCCGGCGTTTCATCGGCGATCAGCTGCGCGGCGTCGTCGAGGTCGATGAAGGGCGCGGCCCGCCGGCGCCGCGCCGCGTCGATCGACAAGTTCACCGCGGCCACCACGACGCGGCCTTCGGTGACGGGGCCCCCCTCACGCCGCCCGAACGCCTCGACCCGCAAGAAGGCTTCTTGGACAAGATCCTCGGCGTCCTGCGCCAAGACGCCGCGTCGGATGACCGCTCCGCGGGCCTTACGCAAAATTTGCTTCAACCCATTCATGGCCAGCCTTCGAACGCGCCCATCTCCGTAGACGAAGGGGGGTGTCAAATCCGACATTTCGGCCCCAGTTTTGTGACGCTGACGTCCGCAAGGGCGTGGCGGCCCTTGCCCTGCTCGACGCGGAGAGGTCGAACAGCACCTCAATTGTTTCCCGCGCGATGTCGGCGGGTTGCTCGGTCATGGCCAGCTGCACCGAGACTATCCAGCTGAGCAAGTCGGTGTGTTGGGCCGAGAGCTGATTTCCTCGCGCGAGATTGCTTGTCGTTGGCGCGTGTCTCCGACTATGCGCGATCGCCTGCCTGCCACGTACGACCAGAAGCAAGCCAGGTTCCTCTCTCCAATCGGGACGGCGGCCGTTTCAACGTCGGGCCTGTATCACATGGACCGGCTCGCGCCCGGGACGCCCCACCACATCCGGATGTGGGTGGGGAAGGGGCAGGGCGCCGCCTCGAAGCCAATCCGCGTATAGAGGCGTCGGGCGCCGTGATTGGTCTTCTCGACATACAGGGTCAAGGCGTCAGCGCCCGCCTCGACGGCGGCCTCCTGGACCGCCTGGATCAGGGCGCCGCCGACGCCCGCGCCGCGCGCCTTGCTCAGCAAGCACAGATCGATGGCTTTCCATTCGCGTTCGCTACGATCGAGATACACCGTCACCGGCGACGCGGGCACGCGCGGCTACCTGGAAGGCCACCCCTCGCTGAAGGGCCGCGTCGCGTTCCTGCGCGCCGAGCCGGGTGAGGACCATGCCGCGCGCTACTAGCGGTCTCAAGGTCACCCCAGATTCGGGACCTTTTCATCGGGGCCGGCCCGAGGCCCGGATCAAATCCTGTCAGGGGTGCTCCGCCGGTCGGGCTGGCTCGACCTCATCGGAGGAAGGCGGCTCAACGGTCGGTGGCGGATCGTCTGCTGGCCGATCCGGTGTCGCGGTGGCCGGCCGCTCAGCTTCGAGCGCCACTTTCAGCCCCGCCAGACGCTCGCGAAACGCCTCATAGGGCTGGACGAGCGCCAAGAGGTCGTCGTCTAGGCGGCGACGGTCACGCGGCCTCGGACCGCGCGGTGTCGAAGTTCGGCGGCGTTGCCTGTATCCGCCGCGCCAGTCGCGCCTGGATCCGCTCCCAGGTCTTGAGCTTGATCGGCTCACCCTTGCGCAGCTTGGTCCAGGTCGTCTCGCTGATTCCATAGACGTCGGTGAGATGTTCGCGCGTGATCGCCGGCAGGGCGGACTTGAGGGCTTCGAAGCGCTCGAGGCTGATGGTGATGGTCTGGATCACGTCGAACTCCAATGGACGTCGAAGAGGGCGCGGCCGGCGCCTGGGAGGTCGGCGCCGGCCGCTGACGATCGCTGGGGGGAGCGATCGTTATTCGTGTCCCGCCGAGGCGGGCTTGCGGTAGTCCAGCGCCGGCGGACGGTCGCCCAGCATGGCCTTGTAGGCGAAGTTGGGACCGCGACGCTGGTCCAGCTCGGCCTTGGCCTTCTTGACCACGTCGGGGTTGGAGAAGAGATCCGCGCCGGTCAGGGCCAGGGTCTTGGCGGCGTTGACGGCGCCCTTGACGCCGATCGACGAGCCGGCGGCGGCCACGTTCTGCCAGCTATGGCCCGCCGAGCCCGGAACGAAGGTGGCGGTGCCCAGGCCGACGGTCGGCGTCACCCAGCTGATGTCCGAAACGTCGGTCGAGCCGCCGCCGCCTTCCAGTTCGATCTTGTACGGCTCGATGGACTTGACGGTGTCGATCGACGGCGCGCCCGGCAGGCTCTCCTGCATCTTCTTGGCGAAGGCCTGCTCCTCGGGCGTCCAGGTGATGCCGCCGACCTTGCGCAGGTTGGCGTCCATCACGCGACCCAGGGTGTCGTTGGGCAACAGGGCGTAGACGCCGCCGGTGATTTCCTTGTCGACCGTCGTGCCGGTGGCCAGGGCGGCGCCGTCGGCGGCCTTCTCGACCCGCGACCAGACGTCCTTGACGACGGCCGGATCGGGGTGACGGACGTAGTAATAGACCTCGGCGAAGTCGGGCACGACGTTGGGCGCGCTGCCGCCGGCGGTGATCACATAGTGGATGCGCGTCTTGTCGGGGGTGTGCTCGCGCAGGAAGTTGGTGGCGACATCCATGACCTCGACGCCGTCCAGCGCCGAACGGCCCTTCTCGGGCGCGCCGGCGGCGTGCGCCGAGATACCGTGGAAGCGGAACTTGCCGCTGATATTGGCCATCGACACGCCCTGGACGGCCGAGTTCGCATTGGCCGGGTGCCAGTGCAGCGTGGCGTCGACGTCGTTGAACAGGCCGTCGCGGACCAGATAGACCTTGCCCGAGCCGCCTTCCTCGGCGGGCGTGCCGAACACGCGCAGCTCGCCCTTGATGTTGTTCTTGACCATCCAGTCCTTGATGGCGACGGCGGCGCCGACCGAGGCGGCGCCGAACAGGTTATGGCCGCAGCCATGGCCGGCGATCTGGCCGGGAATGCCGGTCTTCACGGGAGTGGCCGTCTGGGCCAGGCCGGGCAGGGCGTCGAACTCGGCGAGGATGGCGATGACCGGGCCAGCGCCGTTCTTGAAGCTGGCCACGAAGGCGGTCGGTTCGCCCGCGACGCCAGCCTTCACGTCGAAGCCGGCGGTCTTCAGCTGGCCTTGCAGCAGGGTCGAGCTCTTGACCTCCTGATAGCCGACCTCGGCGAAGCCCCAGATCTTCAGGGCCGCGTCCTGGATCTGCGGGGCGTCGGCGTCGACGGCCTTCAGAATCTGAGCGCGCGCGGCGTCGTTGAGCGGCGCGGCGTGGGCCTGGGTCGCGAGCACGCTCGTCGCCATGCTGGCGGACAGAAGGGCGAGCTTCAGAGCGGAAAGCTTCATGGAACGGTTTCCCCGGGTGGCGAAGGACGACGCCAGACGGGCGCCCATCTATACGACGTAGGGCGAAGCGCGCCCCTCACCTGGAGTGTGAAAAATTTGTCGCGCCGCGCGTCAGGCGCGGGGGCGCACCAGTTCGACCCGGTCATCATCGGCGCGGCCGACGTCGGCCAGGCCGTAGGTCTTGAGCGCGGCCACGAACGCGTCGATCTGGCCGGTCTTGAAGACGCCGCTGACCGGGGTGGCGCCAAGGGCCGGATCAGCCAGCGCCAGCTTGCGCTCGGAGAAGCGGTTCATCTCGGCGACGACGGCCGACAGCGGCTCGCCATCGAACACCAGCCGCCCCTTCAGCCAGGCGGATTCCTTGGCGGTGTCGACCGCTGAGATCAGCCAGTCGGCGGGATCGGCGGCCACGAAGCGCGAGCCGGCCGACATCTCGACGCGGCGTTCGCCCCCATGTCCATTGGCGGGCGCGTCGGCGGCGATGCGCACCCGGCCCTCGACCAGCGTCACCGACAGCTTGCCCGGCTCCATGCGCACGTCGAAGGCCGTGCCGACGGCGGTGACGCGCTTGTCGCCGGCCGCGACCACGAAGGGGCGCGAGGGATCCTTGGCGACCTGGAAGAAGGCCTGGCCGCGCAGCAGCGTCAGCCGGCGCTCCTCGGCCCAATGGTTCACCCGCACGGCGGAGTCGGTGCTGAGCGTCACCACCGAGCTGTCGGCGAGACGGAAGGTCGAGCGCTCGCCCACCGCCGTGCTGAACACCGGTTCGTCGGCCGGCGGCACGCGTGCGGTCTCTCCGCTCAGCCAGCGCTTGCCGAAGATGCCGCCGCCGACAGCGGCGACCAGGCCGGCGGCCGCCAGGCCCAGGGCGCGGCGATCCAGATGCGGACGCTTGTCGCCGGCGTTCAGCGCATCGGCGCGCAGGGCCGCGAACGCCGGATCGCTCTCGAGAGCGGCGACGCCGTTCCAGGTCCGGTTGAGATCTTCCCACGCGACGGCGTTGCGGGCGTCGGCCTTCAGCCAACGCTCGAATTCCCGCCGGTCGCGCGGCGGCACGTCATCGCCTTGCAGTCGCGCGAACCAGAGGGCGGCCGCGCTATCCGGGTCGTCGTGTATCTCTTTGCCCGACGTGGTCGACGTCATCCTGGTCTCGCAGACGCTCGTGCAGGTGACGCAGCGCCTTCATCACATGTTTCTCGACAGCGCTGACGGAGACCCCCAGGCGCTGGGCGACGAGCTTGTAGCTCATCTCCTCGAAGCGCACGAGAATGAAAACCCGTCGCGTGCGTTCCGGCAGCTCGTTGAGGGCCGCCATGGCGCGCGCCATCTGCTCACGTCCCTGTAAGACGCGCTCGGGCGAGACTTCATCAACGGGATGATGAATTTCTTGCAGTTCGCAGTGATCGGACCGTCGGCGTGTGCGATCGCGACGTCCGCGATCGATCAGGACATTGGCGGCGACCTCGAAGAGATAGCCCTCGACATTGGTCACGACGGCGCCCGGCTGGCGTTTCTGGATGCGGAGAAGAACCTCCTGCACCAGATCCTCGACGTCGTTGGCGTTCGCGCGACGGGAGAAGAAGGCGCGGAGCGCTGGCGTGAAGCGCGCGCCGCTATCCGACAGGTCGCGGATCCGCTCGGGAGCCTTGGACGGCTCGCGGCCCCAGATCATTGTTTTCGCCCCGACATGACGGTCAGGTGAAATCGCGCTCTCGCCCGTGTCAAGAGAGGTTCCCCGCATGAGACCGCGAGGACGCAACCTTTGACTGGTTGCCTATTGGCTATGCAATACGCGATCTTACGCCGTCAGGATGCGCCGCGAAGTACGGTGGGCCGGCAAAGCAAGGCATGGTGCGCGCCCTCGACGGCGTGAGATTCCAGGCCGCCAGGGGAGGTCGGAATTCGTTGTTGCCCAGGGTCAGAGGCTCGGAAGCGTGCGCGAGGCGCGGCGCCGTCTTGGCCCTGCTGTGCGCTACGGCCCTGACAACCGCGCCGACCGCGGCGGCGGTCGCCGCGCCGCGACGCCCGGACGCCGCCCTCCGCTTCGACATCCCCGCGCAGCCCTTGAGCCAGGCGCTGAATCAGCTGGCGCTGAGGAGCGACCGCGAGATCCTGTTCTCGCCCGCCCTGACCCAGGGCAAGCGCAGCGAGAGCCTGAGCGGGGTGTTCACGGCCGAGGCGGCGCTGCATCGACTGCTGGCGGGGTCGGGGCTGAGCGTCCAGCTCGAGGGGCGCAGCTTCCTGGTCGTGCCGGCCGCCCGACCCGCCAGAGCCTCCACGACGAACGCGCCGCCGGCCGCGCCGCCACCGCCGCCGCCCGTGGCGATCGATTCGGTCGTCGTCACCGCCCTGAAGCGCTCCAGTCTGGCGCGGCAGACGCCGATCAGCATGACCGTGATCTCCGGCGAGCAGTTGTCGCGAGCGGGCATAGTCGACCTGGAGAAGGCCGCGCCGTTGCTGCCGGGACTGAAACTGATCTCCACCGCCTTTGGCCGGCGCCTGGTGCTGCGCGGCGTCTACGGGGCCGGCGAGGCGACGACGGGCCTCTACTACGACGAGACGCCGATGACCGGGCCGGTCGGCACCACGGCGGATCCCGGGGTGATGGCGCCGGAGCTGGCCCTGGTCGATGTCGACCGTGTCGAACTTCTGCGGGGACCGCAGGGCACGCTCTACGGCTCGGGCGCGATGGGCGGGGCGCTGCGGATCCTGTTCAGGCGTCCGGACCTCTCGGCGGACTCCGCCTCGGTTGGCGCCTCGCTGTCCTCCGCCGCCCACGGCGGGCAAGGCGGCGGGGCGAACGCGGCATTGAACCTCGTCGCGATCCCCGAGACCCTGGCCCTGCGTCTGACGGCCTACGACCAGCGCCAGCCCGGCGTGATCGACAACGTCCGGCTGGGCCTGAAGGACGTCGACGCTTCTCGCGTGCGGGGCGTGCGGCTGGCGGCGTTGTGGGCGCCGGGATCGCGGTTGTCGGCCCTGGTGTCGGCCACGCGCCAGGCCAGCCGCCGAGACGACATCTCGGCCTGGAACGACACGGCCGGCCCCTGGCGGACCGTCCATGCGGCCCGCGCGCCCTTCGACGGCGACATCGACCTGGCGGCCGCGACCCTGAAATGGCGTGGCGACGCGGTGGATCTCACGGCGGTGTCGTCCTGGTATCGCTGGCGACTGACGCGCCGCTCCGACTACAGCGGCGTGCTGCTGGGCGAGCGGACCAACGCGGCCGGCTGCGCGCGGATGTTCACCCTGGCCCAGGCTTGCGACGCCACGCAGATGGCCAGCTATTCGGCCTATGTCGACAGCGTCTATCCGGCGATCCTGAACCAGCCGGCGGAGCTGACCGCCCGGATCCACGAAATCCGGGCCTCGTCGGTCGGCGAGGGGCCGCTGACCTGGACGCTGGGCGCCTATCGCGAGGTGCGCGGCGATTCCATCGACAGCCAGGTCCGGCACGTGGATCCCGATACCGGCGCCCTGGCCGAGCCGCCGGTGCTGATCGGCCGCCGCGACATCGAGAACCATCTCGCCCAAAGCGCGGTCTTCGGCGAGATGTCCTACGCCGTCGCGCGCCAGACCCAGCTGACCCTGGGGGCGCGGCGGTTCGACTACCTCAAGCGCGACCGAGGGGCGGTGCAGGTCGCCAATGTCGTTTCCGGCACCTGGGCCGACTATGCGATCGACGCGCGGACCCAGGAGCAGGGCTGGAGCCTGAAGGCCCTGGCCAGCCGCCAGTTCGGACCGGGGCTGTTCGGCTACGCCCAGGTCTCGCAGGGCTTCCGCCCCGGCGGCGTCAATGTGGTGCCTGGACTGCCCGAGACCCTGGCGGTCTATCGCTCGGACCGCCTGAACAACTACGAGCTGGGCCTGAAGACGCAGAGCGCCGACCGGCGCTTCACCGGCAATGTGGCGCTGTATCGAATCGACTGGCGGGACATGCAGTACGCCGCCCAGACCCAGAACCGCGCCTTCAACTACGTCACCAATATCGGCGCGGCGCGCATCCAGGGGCTGGAGGTCGAGGCCGCCGCCGAGCGCGTGATGGGCTGGACCCTGGCCGGCGCCCTGACCGTGACCGACGCGCGCCTGACCGCCGACCAGCTGACCAACACCGCGATCGGCCTGGGGCTGGAGGGGGACCGCCTGCCGGTCGTGCCCCGGATGACGGCCTCGGCGTCGATGGAGCGCCGCTGGACCCTGCCCGGCGACCTTGTCGGCCGGCTTCGCCTCGACGGCTCCTATGCCGGGCTCGCGCGCTCAGCCTTCAACGCGGGCAATAGCGACTATCTGAAGATGGGCGGTTACGCCGTCTTCGGCGCCAGTTTCAGCCTGGAGGGACGCGCCTGGACCCTGGACCTGACGGTCGACAACCTGCTGGACCGGGCCGGTCGCGCTACCGCGACGCGCAACACCTCGGGCCCGATCGAGTATTTCGGCGTGGCGCCGCGCATGCTGCGCGTGAGCGTCGAGCGTCGCTTCTGAGCCGGACTGTCCTTTTTCCGGCGCGCCAAGGTGAGGGAGCCTCTCGCCCTTGCGTCTGATCCTACAGGCCGCCGTCGAGCGCGCCGACAACAGGGGATCAATAATGATACAGTTTCGAGGCCTTCGCGCCCTGGCCCTGGGCGCCAGCGCCCTGACGAGCCTGGTGGCCGGCCAGGCGTTCGCCCAGTCGAGCGAACCCAAGGACGCCGGCACGATCGAAGAAGTGATCGTCACCGCGCTGAAGCGCTCCACCACCGTCCAGACCACCCCGATCAGCGTCAGCGCGGTCACCGAGAAGTCGCTGCAAGCGCTGGGCGCGCAGGGCATCCAGGACTACTTCCGCACGGTTCCGAACCTGCAGGTCGACGGCAACTCGCCGACCAGCCGCCGCCTGACCTTGCGCGGCGTGCGCAGCGCCGGTGAAGCCACCGTCGGCCTCTATTACGACGAAACCCCGCTGACGGGCCCGGCCGGCACGACCGCGGACGCCAGCTCGACCAGCGCCGACGTCAACCTGTTCGACGCCGAGCGCGTCGAGGTCCTGCGCGGTCCGCAAGGCACGCTGTACGGCTCGGGCTCGATGGGCGGCACCCTGCGCGTGATCCTCAACAAGCCCGACACCAGCCGCTATGCCGGCGCCGTCGAGGCCCAGGGGACCAGCACCAAGGGCGGCAGCAACGGCTATTCGGTCAAGGGCATGGTCAATGTGCCGCTGATCGAGGACAAGCTGGCCGCGCGCCTGGTGCTCTACAAGACCGAGGGCGGCGGCTATGTCGACGACGTCCTGCTGAACAAGAAGGACATCAACGACCAGCACTCCAGCGGCGGTCGCCTGATGCTGGGCTTCACGCCCACCGAAAACCTGACGATCAACGCCTCGGGCCTGTACCAGAAGACCACCCTGGACGGTCAGAACACCTGGTACCCGGCGCTGGGCAAGGAAGAGTACAAGACCAACGCCCGCGTCATCGCCCCGACCAGCGACAACCTGCGCATGTACAACGTCACGGGCAAGTGGGACCTGAGCTTCGCCACGGTCACGGCGACCTCGTCGTACTACAAGTGGACGCTGCTGCGGAATTCCGACTACAGCCCCACCCTGTCGGGCAGCCGCGCCAACGCCACCGCGTGCCGCAACTGGGTCGCCGGCGGTCCGGCCGCGACGGGCTCGACCAATCCGGCCTGTACGGCGACGCAGCTGACGGCCTTCACCGCCTATGCCGACAGCCGCACCCCGGGCGCGCTCTATCAGCCGATGGGCCTGACCTCGTGGAACCACGAGCTGCGCATGACCGGCTCGCTGTTCGACGACAAGGTCGACTGGACCGCCGGCGTCTATCTCGAAAAGCGCGAGGACTATATCGAGAGCAAGGTCGCCAAGGGCGACGCGACCACGGGCGTCATCAATCCCAACGACCTGACCGCCTGGCGCCACGTCGGCACCGACACCAAGCAGACCGCCTTCTTTGGTGAAGTGTCCTACAAGCCGATCGACAAGCTGACCCTGACCGGCGGCCTGCGCCGCTTCAAGTACGACAAGACCGTCTCCGGCCAGGTCCTGATCAGCAACTTCATCACTCAATCCTACGTCGGGCCGGCCGCCCAGGTCGACGCCAGCGCGGATGGCTGGGTCAGCAAGCTGAACGCGTCCTACCAGGTCACGTCCGACGTCATGCTCTACGCGGTGGCGGCCAAGGGCTTCCGTCCCGGCGGCGCCAACAACGTGCCGGGCCTGGCCAGCGCGCTTCTGGCCTATCAGCCTGACAGCCTGTGGAACTACGAAGGCGGCATCAAGAGCCAGTGGTTCGACCGTCGCCTGACGCTGAACGCGGCCGTCTACCAGATCGACTGGTCGAACATGCAGATCTCGGCGACCAGCGCGAACGGCGCCTTCAGCTATCTGACCAACGCCGGCAAGGCCAAGATCAAGGGCTTCGAGATCGAGGCCGTGGCCCGTCCGATCTCCGGCCTGACCATCAGCGGCACCGGCGCCATCGTCGACGCCAAGCTGACGGAAGACCAGGCCAACTCGACCATCCTGATCACCGGCTCGACCGGCCTGCGCGGCGACGAGTTCCCGAACGTGGCCAAGTACAGCGGTTCGGCCGCAGTCGAATACACCTGGCCGCTGAACGGCGACCTGAACGGCCTGGTCCGGGCCGACTACGCCTATGTCGGCGAGTCCGCCTCGCAGTTCCGTCCGACCTACGTCTACTACGAGAAGCAGGGCGACTACGGCTACGCCAACCTCCGCGCGGGCGTGGAAGGCGCCGACTGGGGCGCGTACCTCTTCGTCAACAACGTCACCGACGAAGTCGGGCTGATGAGTGTGACCTCGGCTGTGAACAACAAGCAGCAGGTGGTGAGCATCAATCCGCGCACGGCGGGCTTCCAGGTCCGGAAGCGCTTCTAGAGCACAGCGACGGGTGGGCTTCGCGCCCGCCCGTCGCCTCGCACGCCCGGCGCGGATACCCAGCTCGCCGACGCCCCTGGCCGGCGCGAGTTCGGCGAGCTCAGTGGAAAACGTTATACCCGCCGATGATCGCGATCATCAGCCATCCGCTGAGCAGGCTGCCCGCGAAGTTACGCGACAGCCAGTTCCTGGTTTTGTTCAACGCCGACATGGAACGCCCCCGACTAACTGAACCGTAGGCTGCCGAGTGATTCTATCCACAGGCAATCTTGTTCGATGGCGTTCGGCCAAGTTTGGCGGATTTTCTTCTCTTGCAATTGGCTTCGTCGGAAGAAGAGCGTCGCGCGCTTCCAGGAATTAAGAGATGGTTAACAAGATAATTTAAGTTCACAAGTCGACATTTCGACAAGCTTCAGTATGAAAAGTCCTTTCTAAACAGTATTTTTGACGCATAAATCAAAACCCTAATGCGATAACCTGCCGCATTACCCCGATTGAGTACTCCGGATACAAATTGGTTAGCCAAACCGATTTGTACTCGTCGAGTTAGGGGGCGTGCTTGAGCTTCGTTTTTGCCCGTCAGGCCGCGTTCTTGGCCATGGCGATGTTCATCAGCGGCCTGGTCGCTCAGCCCGCCAAAGCCCAGGTCCTTGAGATCGGCGCCGACGGCGCGGTGACGCGCTTCGAAGGGCCGGCCGTATTCACCGACGACGGCGCCAAGGCGCTGATCCAGGACGCGCCCCTGGCGGATCTCTCGATCGGCCCGGACGCCGTTCGTCAGCAGATCTCGACCGCCGCGAGCGCCTACGCCCTCGATCCGAAGCTGGTCGAGGCGGTGGCCTGGCGCGAAAGCCGTTTCCATGCCGGAGCCTTGTCGGCCAAGGGCGCGATCGGGGTCATGCAGCTGATGCCGGGCACCGCCCGCGACCTGGGCGTCGACCCGCACGACCCGGTTCAGAACATTCGCGGCGGCGCGCTCTATCTGCGCCGGATGATGTCGGCGTTCGGCGGCGACGTCCGCCTGGCGCTCGCCGCCTACAACGCCGGTCCCGCCGCGGTCCGCAAGCATGGCGGGGTGCCGCCCTATGCCGAGACCCAAGCCTATGTGACCTCGATCCTCGGCCGCATGGCCGCGACCGGGGCCGTTCTCGCCGTTCCTGCCCTCGGAGCCTCCCAGTGATGCGTGAAGTGATGCGTAAGTTCTTCCAGCCGAAAGCCGCCGCCCTGGCGACCGCTCTCACGGCCGCCGCCAGCCAGGCTCACGCCCAGGCCGCCCAGTCCGACCCGCAAGGCTCCAGCGCCCTGCTGGCCGGCGTCATGTGGCTGCAAGGCTCCCTGATGGGCAATGTCGCCACCGCCGCGGCGGTGATGGCCGTGGCCGCCGTCGGCTTCATGATGCTGACCGGCCGCCTGAACTGGCGCTACGGCGCGACGGTCATCCTGGGCTGTTTCATCCTGTTCGGCGCCACCACGATCGTCAGCGGCATCCGCGCCGCCTCGGGCGCGGCCTAGGCCATGGCCGCCCCGCTGGATCGCGACGTGGTGTTCGGCGCCCTGACGCGCCCGCAGATGTTCGCGGGCGTGACCTACAGCTACTTCGTGATCAACGGCGTGGTGACCGCCGAACTCTTCCTGATCACCAAGTCGTTCTGGGCCATCGCCGCCGCCCTGGTGATCCACGCGATCGGCTACGCGGCGTGCCTGCGTGAACCGCGCATCTTCGATCTCTGGCTGACCAAGGTCAGCCGCTGTCCCCGCGTACCCAATTTCCGAGCCTGGCGATGCAACAGCTACAGCGCTTGAACCCCCAATCGATCAAGGCGAGCAAGGAGATGACGGCTGGCAAGCGCCTGCCGTACGCCCGCCACCTCGACGACGTCACGCTGGAGACGCGCGACGGCCTGCTGATGCAGGTGATCCATCTGGCCGGCCTGCCGTTCGAGACGGCCGACAGCGAGACGCTGAACTACCGCAAGGCGGTGCGCGACGTGATGCTGCGCGGCCTGTCGAGCTCGCGGTTCGCCATCTACCACCACGTGGTCCGCCGCCAGGTCGACGCCAGCACGCAGGGGTCGTTCCCGGACGCTTTCAGCGCCGAGCTCGACGCTGCCTGGAGCGAGCGCCTGGCCGCGCGGAAGCTCTACGTCAACGACCTGTTCCTGACGATCGTCCGTCGTCCGTTGCAGGGCCATGGCGGGGTCATCGACGGCGTCCTGCGCGCGCTCAAAGGGACCGGCAAGGCCGAGGCCGCCGCCCTCCAGGCCGCCGACCGCCGCGAGCTGGACAGCGCCCGCGACAGCCTGATCTCGGCCCTGACGCCTTATGGCGCTCGCGTGCTGGGCGTGTATGACGGGGCCACGGGCCGCTGCTCCGAGCCGCTTGAATTCCTGTCCTGCCTCTACAACGGCGAGATGCGTCCGGTTCTGGTCCCGCAAGGCGACGCTGGCGAGTATCTGCCGTACCGCCGCGCCAGCTTCGGCCTGGAGACGCTGGAGCTGTCGCGCGCCGGCGCTCTGGCGCGTGGCTTCGGGGCCATGGTCTCGATCAAGGACTATCCGGCCCAGACCACGCCGGGAATGCTGGACGATCTGCTGCGCCTGCCGTGCGAGATGGTCATCACCCAGAGCTTCGGCTTCGTCGACCGCCAGCCGACCCTGGAGCGGATGAACCTGGCCCTGCGCCGGATGAAGGCCGCCGACGATGACGGCCTGTCCCTGCGCGCCGACCTGACCCGCGCCAAGGACGATGTCGTCTCGGGTCGCGCCGCCTTCGGCGAGCATCACCTGACCGTGCTGGTGCGCGGCGAGAGCCTGGAAGGCCTGGATCGTTCGGCCGCCGAGGTGATGTCGGCCTTCACCGAGATGGGCGCCATCGCCGTGCGCGAGGACATCAATCTGGAGCCCGCCTTCTGGGCTCAGTTCCCTGGCAACTTCAAGGACATCGCCCGCAAGGCGCTGATCTCGACCGCCAATTTCGCCGGCTTCGCCAGCGGCCACAACTTCCCGGTCGGCCAGGCCGACGCCAACCACTGGGGTCCGGCCGTGACCTTGCTGGAGACGACTTCGGCGGGCCCGTACCACTTCAATTTCCACAAGGGCGACCTCGGCAACTTCACGGTCATCGGCCCGTCGGGCTCGGGCAAGACCGTGGTGCTGAACTTCCTGCTGGCCCAGGCTCGCAAGTACAGCCCGCGCATCGTCTTCTTCGACAAGGATCGCGGCGCGGAGATCTTCCTACGCGCCATCGGCGGTCGCTACGAGACCTTGCGCCCGGGCCAGCCGACGGGCTTCAACCCGCTGGCCCTGCCGGACGGGGCTGGCGCCCGCCGCTTCCTGACCGAGTGGGTCGCCAAGCTGGTCGCCGCGCCGGGCGAGGCCCTGTCGGTCGACGACATCGCGCGGATCAAGGACGCCGTCGACGCCAGCTTCGACCAGGCCCCGGGCCTGCGCCGCCTGCGCTACTTCGCCGAGCTGTTCCGCGGCGCGCGCCGTCCCGACGCCGCTGATCTGGCTGCTCGTTTGGCTCCTTGGCACGGGACCGGCGAGCACGCCTGGCTGTTCGACAACGAGACCGACGGCCTGGATCTGGACGCCGCCACCCTGGGCTTCGACATGACCCAGCTGCTGGACGACCCGTCCTTGCGGACCCCCGCCATGATGTACCTGTTTCACCGGGTGGAACAGCGTCTGGACGGCCACCCGACCCTGATCGTCATCGACGAGGGCTGGAAGGCCCTGGACGACGACGTGTTCGTGGCGCGCATCCGCGATTGGGAAAAGACCCTGCGCAAGCGCAACGGCGTGGTCGGCTTCGCGACCCAGAGCGCCCAGGACGCGCTGGAAAGCCGCATCGCCAGCGCCATCATCGAGCAGGCCGCGACCCAGATCTTCATGGCCAACCCCAAGGCCCAGGCCAAGGACTACTGCGAGGGCTTCGGCCTGACCCAGTACGAGTTCGAGCTGGTCAAGACCCTGCCGGACACCTCGCGCTGCTTCCTGATCAAGCACGGGACCGACAGCGTCGTCGCTCGCCTGAACCTGGCCGGCGCGCCCGAGCTTCTGACCGTGCTGTCGGGTCGCGAGACCAGCGTGCGCAAGCTGGACGCCCTGCGCGAACAGCTGGGCGATGATCCACAGGCCTGGATGGCCCAACTGGTGAAGGCCGCGTGATGGCGTCCTGCGCGCAATTGCCCGTCGACGCCCCGATGGTCCCGGGCCTGATCGGCTCGGTCGACTGCCGGGTTCACGACGTGGCCGAAAGCGGCTTCGCGGCCCTGGCTGGGCCGGGCTCGCCGGTCGGCCTGCTGTTGACGGGTCTCCTGACCCTCTATGTCGTGTTCATCGGCTATCGCCTGATCCTGGGGCGTGGGGGCTTGAGGGTCGGCGACGCCGCCCTGTCGATGCTGAAGATCGGCCTGATCGTGGCCCTGGCCTCCAACTGGGGTCTGTTCCAGATCCTGGTCTACGACACCCTGACCAAGGCTCCGACCGAGCTAGGCGGTCTGCTGCTGGAGGGCCAGGCCCCGTTCGCCCGCCTGCAGGACGCCTTCGACGGCCTGCAGCAATCGGCGACCCTGATGGCCAGCCGCGCCAGCGTCGGCGCCGCCGCCACCCAAGGCGGACCAGGCTTCGGCGCCTTCGCGGTCAACACCGGCGGCATGACGCTTATCTTGTCCACCCTGGGCGTGCTGCTGGGCAGCAAGGTCGTACTGGCCATTCTGCTGGCGCTCGCGCCTCTGATCGTCGGCCTGGCCTTGTTCGAAGCCACGCGTGGCCTGGTCGAGGGCTGGCTGAAGGCGATGATCGCCCTGGCCCTGGCGCCGCTGATCGCCACCCTGACCCTGTCGCTCGAGTTGGCCATGCTCGCCCCGTCGCTGCGGGCCCTCGCCGAGGCTCGCGCGGCCCAGCAGTTCGCCGCCTTCGACATCGATCCCGCCGTGACGGTGCTGGTGCTGACCACGGTCTTCGCCCTGGTCATGCTGCTGGCGCTCATCGCGCTGGGCGTCATCGCCGCCGGTCTGCGTCTGCCGCGCGGCCTGGCTGGCGCCGCCTGGTCGGACCAGAACGCCGTTCCCGGCGCCTCGCGCTACGCCACCGCTCAGGTCGAGCCGATGAGCCGGGCGGCGACCATCGCCGCCGCCGCCGTGGCCATGGACCGCCGCCAGACCGCCGCCCCGTCCGCCGACCCGATCGGCCCTCGGATGCTGACCGTCGTCTCGGACCGCGTCTCGACCACGACCTCCGCCGCCCAGGCTGGTCCCGCCGCGCCGCTGGGCCAGACCTATCGCCGCACGCCCGCCCCCCGCCGCGCCGCCTCCAGCGCCCGGAGAGACCAGTGATCCTCGCTTATCCCCGCACCCTTCTCGCCGCGCTGGCCCTGGGCGTCGCCCTGGCCGGCCCGGCGCTGGCGACGGAGACGCCGCGCCCCGGCGCCATCGACCCGCGCATCCGCACCGTCGCCTACGACCCCGACCAGGTCGTGCGCCTGACCGGCTATTTCGGCATCCAGACCATGCTGGAGTTCGCCCCCGACGAGCGGATCGAGAACGTCTCGATCGGCGACGCCATGGGCTGGCAGGTGACGCCGAACAAGAAGGCCAACCTGCTGTTCCTCAAGCCCCTGGACCGCACCGCCGCCACCAACATGACCGTGGTGACCGACCGTCGCCGCTATGTGTTCGAGTTGGTCGTCGCCGGGCCCAAGGCCTCGGCGAAGGACCTGGCCTATGTCGTCCGGCTCCTGGTCCCGGCGCCCGCGCCGGTCACCGTCATCAAGTCGACGCCGGCGCCGCCGGCCGCGCCGGTCGTCCGCAACAGCGCCTACGCCGTGAAGGGCGACGCCGTGATCCAGCCGACCCGTATCTTCGACGACGGCGTGGCGACCTATTTCGGCTGGCCGGCCCGGGCCGACCTGCCGGCGGTGTTCGTGGTCGGCGTCGACGGCGTCGAGGGGCTGGCGAATGCGGTGGTCCGCGACGGCTACCTGGTGGTCGACCAACTGGCCCCGCGCTTCGTCCTGCGCTCGGGCAAGTCCAGCCTGACCGTCACCAACGCCGCCTTCAATCAGCAGGCCGCCCGATGACCGACCCCCGCCAGTCCGACCAGGTCCAGCAGGATCTCGCCGCCGCCGACGCCCAGGCGCGTCCGGTCGTGGCCCGCGCTCATGCCGGCCTGCCGACGCCGGTGATCATGGCCGGCTTTGGTCTGGTCGGTGTTGGGGTCTTCCTGTGGATGGCCGGTCATCGCGCCGACGCGCAGCCGCGTCCGCCGCGCAAGGCCGAGGTCATCGCCGCCACGACCCAGGCCGCGCCCGCCGCGCCGCCGACGGTCATCCCCGGTCCGCAGTTCACCGAGAACAACAGCCTGCCGCCGACCCCGGCCCAGGTCGCCGTGATGAACGCCGAGCCGCCGCCGCCGACCCCGCCGGCCGATCTCGACCAGCGCCGCCGCGCCCCGACCCTGGTGGTCGACTTCAGCGGCGCCCCGGCCCTGATCAAGGCCAGCGCTCAAGTCGATCCGTCGTCGCCGATGGCTGGCAAGGCCGCCGACACCGGTCTGAACGCCGACGAAAAGTTCGCCGACCGCGTCGGGACCAGCGACGCCGAGCCGGCCAAGGCCACGGCCATGCGCAATCTCGACGCCGTCATCCCGCAGGGCGCGGTGATCCCGGCGGTGATGGAAACGGCGATCAACTCCGACCTGCCGGGCCTGGCCCGGGCCATGGTCACCCGGGACATCAAGAGCTTCGACGGCTCGACCGTGCTGATCCCGCGCGGCAGCCGGGTGATCGGTCAGTACAAGTCGGGCGTGGCCATGGGCGCCTCGCGCGTCTTCGTGGTCTGGACCCGGGTGATCCGGCCGGACGGCGTCTCGATCCAGATTGCTTCTCCGGCCGCCGACCCGCTGGGGCGCGGCGGGCTGGAAGGCAAGGTCGACCGCCACTTCTTCAGCCGCTTCGGCGGCTCGATCCTGATGTCGGTGCTGAACGCCGGCGTCGCGGCGATCGGCAATGCCCGCTCGACCTCGCAGATCTATATCGGCTCGGCGTCGGAGGCGGCCAACCTGGCCGGCGCGGTGATGAAGAGCGACCAGGTCGCCCCGACCATCCAGACGCGGCAGGGCGCGCCGGTGACGATCTTCGTCGCTCGCGACCTCGACTTCTCCGGCGTGCGCAAATGACCGCCCATTCGCCAAAGCTCCCCTCTTCAGGAATGGGCGTCTATCTGGAGGCCTACCTCGCCCCGCTCGCGCCCTGGCTGGCCGAGCCGGCGGTGACGGACCTCTACGTGAACCGTCCTGGCGAGCTGTGGGTCGAGCGCCTCGGTGGAACCGCTGAACGTGTCGAGGTTCCGGCCCTGGACGAGATCAACCTCTGGCGGCTGGCCCGCCAGGTCGCCAGCCTTTCCAGCCAAGGCGTCAGTCGCGAGCATCCGCTGCTCTCGGCGGTGCTGCCCGACGGCGCGCGGGTGCAGGTCGTGGCCCCGCCGGCGACGCGCGAAGGCCTGGCCCTGGCGATCCGCAAGCACGTGGTCAGGGATCTGTCCCTGACCGACTACGCCGCGTCCGGCGCTTTCGATCAGGTCCTGGCCCCGAAGGCCAATGCGGACGCCATCCTGAGAGCTTTCCTGGACGCTGGAGACATCCGCAACTTCCTGGCCGGCGCCGTGCGCGCCGGCAAGAACATCGTGATCAGCGGCGGCACCTCCACCGGCAAGACCACCTTTCTCAACGCCCTTCTCAAGGAGGTCCCGCTCGACCAGCGCCTGGTGCTGATCGAGGACGCGCCGGAGATCCGCCTCGTCCACCCCAACGCCGTCGGTCTGGTGGCCGTGCGGGGCGAGCAGGGCGAGGCGCGGGTTACGACCGAGGATCTGCTGCAGGCCTCGCTGCGCCTGCGGCCGGACCGGATCATCCTGGGCGAGCTGCGCGGCGCCGAGGCCTTCTCGTTCCTGCGCGCGGTGTCCAGCGGCCATCCGGGTTCGATGACCACCGTCCATGCCGACGATCCGGGGGGGGCGGTCGATCAGCTGGCGCTGATGGCGCTGCAGGCCGGGGCCAATCTTCGCCGCGCCGACGTGGTCGATCACGTCCGGCGCGTCGTCGACATCTTCATCCAACTTCACCGCCAGAACGGCGTCCGAGCGGTCCGCGAGGTCGTCTTCCAGGACCCCTAAACCCGCTCCTCCCTTCAACCTTTCCTGGCTTTCCAGCTTAAGGCGCGCCGGCCTCTCGCGGCGCGTCAGGGACCTTGTCATGCGTAAACAGGACTTTGGCTCGGCGGCCGCGCTGAGTTTGGCTTTCTTCCTCACCGCCTGTGGCGGCGGAGGCTCAAGCGGGAACACCCGCGGCGGATCGTCCAGCGCTGAAAAGCCCGCGTCGATCGCGACCGGCGGCCTGGGCGGCACCTCGCCGGCGGCGCCGGGGGACTTCACCCGCGAAACGGCCGCCCGCCTCGCCAAGCAGGGCAGCTTTGGGCCGACGCTCGAGCTGATCGATCACATCCACGCCCTGGGCGGCGCGGAAGCTTGGCTGAACGAGCAACTGGCGCTGTCCTCGAGCAGCTACGCCGACATGGCGGCCAAGCCCGTGCCGAGCAACCTCTGCTCGACCCTGACCGGGACCGATCTGACCAACTGCAATCGCGACAACTTCACGGCCACGCCGATGCAGATGCGGTTCTACGCCAATGCGATCGGCAAGGATGACCAGCTGCGCCAGCGCGTCGCCTTCGCCTTGTCGCAGATCGTCGTCGCCTCGGCCGTCGACGTCGGCAACACCGCCGGCCTGGCGGCCTTCAACCAGATCCTGCTGAGCAACACCTTCGGCAACTACCGCGACATCCTTAAGGCCGTCACTCTGAACCCGTACATGGGCGACTACCTGGACATGGCCGACAGCAACAAGAGCCAGCCCAACGAGAACTACGCCCGCGAACTGATGCAGTTGTTCTCGGTCGGCACGGTCCTGCTGAACCCGGACGGCACGCCGCAGACCGACAACGCCGGCGCGACCATCGCCACCTACAGCAACACCGACGTCAAGGAAGTGGCCCGCGCCCTGAGCGGCTGGACCTATGCCCGCCTGAACGGCGCGGCCCTGACCGACAACACCAACCGCGACTGGACCAAGCCGATGGTGGTCTATGCCGCGCGCTACGACACCGGCGCCAAGAGCTTCCTGGGCAAGACCGTGCCGGCCAACGCCACCCAGCAGGCCAGCGTCGACGCCGTGGTGGACGCGGTGTTCAACCACCCCAACACCGGCCCCTACATCTGCAAGCGGCTGATCCAGCAGCTGACCATCGCCAATCCGACCCCGGCCTATGTCGGGCGGGTCGCGGCCGTCTTCGCCGACAACGGCGCGGGCGTGCGCGGCGACATGAAGGCGGTGGTCAAGGCGATCTACCTGGACAGCGAGGCCCGCGCGGGTTCGCAGTTGCCGGGCAAGGTCAAGGAACCTGTGCTGCTGGCCACGTCGCTGGCTCGAGCGATCGGCTACACGACCGACGGCTACGCGTTCATCACCCGCGACGCCGGCATGGGCCAGGCCCCGTTCCGTGCGCCCTCGGTGTTCAACTTCTATCCCTATGATTTCCCGCTGCCGCAAGGCGCGGGCCTGCTCAGCCCGGTCACCAAGCTGATGACCACCTCGACGGTCATCGCCCGCCACAACTTCGTCTATGACTGGACCGTCGGCGGAGACGCCACGCGCGGCGAATTCCAAAAGCAGGCGGCGATCACCTATTCCGCCGGCACGGTTCCCAACTGGGCCAGTTGGGAGGCCAGCGGGACGGACGACGGCAAGACCATCGACCGCATCAACCTCGTGCTGCTGAACGGCACGATGACCGCGGCCCAGCGCCAGGCGCTGGTGACGGCCATGGCCGCCGTCAAGAACACCGACCCCGCCCTGCAGGCCCGCAAGCGCGCCCAGGTCGCCCTCTACATCGCGGCGTCGTCGCCGCTCTTCCAAGTCGATCGGTAGGCGTAACCATGACCGTTTCTCGTCGCGAAATCATGCAGATGGTCGCCGGCGGCTCGGCCGCCGCGGCCCTGGGCCAGCTTGGCCTCTCCAGCGCGCTCGCCGCCGACGGCGGCGGCTACCGCGCCATGGTCGGCGTCTTCCTGTTCGGCGGCAACGACGCCTGGAACATGGTGGCGCCCACCGACGGCCGCTACGCCGACTACGCCAGGCAGCGAGGGACGGGCCTCGCCCTGGCTCAGAGCAGCCTCGTGCCGCTGACCGGCACGGCCTTCGGCCTGCACGGGTCGATGACCGCCCTGAAGTCGGTTTGGGACGACGGCGGCCTGGGCGTGGTGCTCAACACCGGCACGCTGTTCGCGCCCCTGACCAAGGCCCTCTACACCAGCCGCCCGGACCTGCGCCCGGTCAACCTGATGTCCCACGAGGACCAGCAGAACCAGTGGCAGGGCATGCGCATGCGCGCCACCAACAAGGACGGCTACATGGGGCGGATCCACGACCGCGCCGGCGGCGCGTCCAACCTGCCGCCGCTGATCTCGATCGCCGGATCGAACCTGGCCCTGATCGGCGACCGCACCGCGCCGCTGATCCTGCCGTCGTCGGGCTCGATCGTCCGCAACGGCTATAACGCCGCCAGCACCGACGCGGCGGTGAAGGCCCGCCAGGCCGCCCTGGACGTCTTCGCCGACGCCTCGTCGTACGGCGCGATCACCGACCTGACCGGCAGGGGCATGTCCTCGGCCTACGCCCAGGCGGTGCAGGCCAACAGCATCATCACGGCGACGACCTCGGCGGTGGACAAGTATTTCGTCAACCCGACCACCGGCGCGGCCCTGACCTCGGACATCTCCCGCCAGCTGCTGCGCGCGGCCCGGATGATCGAGGCGCGCAACACCCTGGGCCACGCCAAGCAGACCTTCTTCGTCAGTCAGGGCGGCTACGACACCCACACCAACCAGGTGGCGGCGCACAAGAACCTCTATGCTGATCTCGGCAACGCCCTGGCCGGGTTCTACAACGCCATGAAGGCCCTGGGCCTGCAGGACAACGTCACCGCCTTCACGATGTCGGACTTCGGCCGCGTCTACAAAGGCAACGCCAGCGGCGGCAGCGATCACGCCTGGGGCTCGAACCACCTGGTGGTCGGCGGGGCGCTCGCTAACGGCAAGGTGCACGGCCGCTATCCGGACGTGACTTTCGGCGGCCCGGAGGACGCCTCCAACGACGGCCGCTGGATCCCCTCGATCGCCACCGAGGAATATATCGGGGCCATCGCCCAGTGGTACGGCGTCAGCGCCGCCGATCTGCCCTATGTGTTCCCGAATTGGGGCGCCTGGAACGGCGGCGGGCGTGGGCCGGTGCCGCTATTTAGCTGACGGCTTGTCAGGCCGGGACGGGCGCCCTTAAGCAGGGTGCGTGTCTCAGCCCGGCTCAGCAGCGAATGGCTTCGATCACCTCCGGCTGATCGCGGCCGCGCTGGTGGTGGTTCACCACGTTCGCGTGCTGAACGGCGCAGCGCCCTGGATGATCGGATGGGGACCCGATCCCCTAGGCCCTGATCTGGGAACCCTGGGCGTCGGGATCTTCTTCGTGATCAGCGGCTATCTGGTGACCGCCAGCCTGCGCCGCACCCCCGGCGTCGGCGCGTTCCTGGCCAAGCGGGTGCTGCGCATCGCGCCGGGCCTGCTGGCCGCCCTGCTGCTGACCGCCTTCGTGCTGGGACCTTTGGTCAGCGGCCTGTCGGTCGCGGACTATTTCAGCGGCGCCGCGCCGCTGCTCTATGTCCTGAATAACCTCAGCCTCTACGCGGTCACCTACGAGCTGCCGGGCGTCTTCTCCGACGCGCCCTATCCCGATGTGGTCAACGGCTCGCTGTGGAGCCTGCGGCTGGAGTTCACCGCCTATCTGGGTCTGGCCGCCCTCGGCGCCCTGCGGCTGGTCCGCGCGCCGGTGCTGGCCGGGCTGGCGCTGCTGGCGGGCGGGGCGTTCATGGTCGTCCACTTCACCGGCCTCGACGCGCGGGGCGAAACGGCGCGGCTGGCCTCGCTGGCGACCTTGAACGGCTGGCTGTTCCTGTGCGGCGCGGCGCTCGAGGCGTTCAGGGCGAAGCCGCCAGCCTGGACGGCGACGATCGGCCTGGCGCTGCTGCCGACGCCGGCCTGGTTCCTGGGTCTGCCCCTGGCCGTCGTGGCCCTGGGGCGGATGACGGCGCCAAGGTTGCCGGCCGACTTGTCGTATGGCCTCTATATCTACAGCTTCCCGCTGCAGCAGGTGCTGGCCGAGCACGGTCGCCTCAACGTGCTGACGTCACTGGCCCTGACCCTGCCGTTCGCGGCGGTGTCGTGGTTCCTGGTCGAGAAGCCGACCCTGCGGCTGAAGGCGCGGCTGCCCGGCGCGGTGAGCCCAGCCCCCGCGCCGGTCGATCAGCCGCTTTAGGGCTTCGGCTTCTTCTTCGGGGCCAGCTCTTCCGGCGACAGCTTGCGGACCTTGGTTACCGGATAGCGCTGCACGCCGATCGGGCCTGGCGCGATCACCGTGGCGTCCATGCCCTGACACACCCACGAACCGCCGCGCGCCTCGACGCCGATGCGCAGGCTGGTGTCGATGTCGCGGGCCGGCGAGAACAGGGTCAGGCGCCAGACATTGCGTGGCCCGATCGAGACGTCGACGGTCCGGTCGTCGACGACGCTGAAGCCGTTGATGTCATCGGCCCGGAAGCACTGGCTGCGATCGGGCTTGGGCTTTTGCGGCTTGTCGGCCGCGTGGGCCGGGCTGGCTGCAAGGATGGCCAGCACGGCCGCCGAGGCGATCAGGACATGCATGAACTCTGACTCCGAAGGGGACCCGCCGCTGAAGTTTTCGCGCCGAAGCCTGTGGAACTCAAGTGGCGCCGGGCTTGGCCAGCCGCAAGATCGCCATGCCGACCAGGGCCATGTTCAGAGCCTCGACAGGAAACGGTTGGCGAAGAACAGGCCTACCAAACCAAGGCCGCAGGCGACATAGGCCCCGAACGCCAGGAACTGGCCCCAGGCGATGTCGAAGTGACCGAACGACTTCACCAGCAGCAGCGAGATGCTGCCGACATAGCCGAACGAGTCCGCCACATAGATCAGGAAGCCGGCCGTGCCGACCTTGCCGGTGGCGGCGATCATCCGGTCGAACAGCATGGCGTTGAACGGCGTATAGCCCATGTAGAGCCCGGCCCCGGCCAGGATCATCCACCAGACCGGCGGCAGCACGTGCAGTTGATAGGCCAGGGTCGAGGCGCCCAGCAGGGCGAAGCCAAGCGCCACGAAGCCGAGGTTGAAGGCCACCGCGCGACGGTTGTCCTTGACCCCCATCAGGGCGGCCAGGCCGACCAGAACGATCGCCGCCACCGGCAGCTCCGACAGGGTGAAGATCGAGGCGGCGTTCGGAAAGCCCAGCTCGGCCCAGATCTCGGCCGAGAAGTTGTCGCGGAAGTCGCGCAGGGCCGTCAGCATCACATAGACCGCGATCAGCAGGATCAGGGCCGGGGCGTGGGCGGCGAACAGGGCGGCGCGATCCTTGGCGTTCATCGGCGCGCGGCGCACGCGCTCGGCCTCGTCGGCGGGCGAGGGCGGCGGCAGCTGGGCCAGGGCGACCACGGCGATCAGCATCAGCGGCGTGAAGACCAGACCTGCCACGGCCGGCATCCATTTCTCGTCGACATTCGACAGCAGCAGCATCTTGCCGACCGACTTGGCGACGCCCGACGACAGGATGAAGCTGGCGCACAGCATGGCCCCCAGCACCTCGGTCAGGCGGCGGCCCTCGAGAAAGCCGAAGACCAGACCCCAGATCATGCCCAGGCACAGGCCGTTCAGATACAGCGCCATCGGCCCGATCGCCGCGGGCAGCAGGCCGAACAGCAGCAGCGCCATCTGGGCTCCGAAGATCAGGCCCAGGATCGCCACGGCCCGGCGGCTGGCCCGCATCTCCGAGATCACCTTGACCCCGATGAACTTGGCGGTGGCGTAGCCGGCGACCTGAGCGATCACGAGGGCGATCTTGAAGTCGAAGGCGAACGGCCAGTCGTCGGGATGGGCGAAGGCGGCCGCGGCGAACGGCTTGCGATAGCCGAACATGGCGAAATAGACGGCGAACGACGAAAGGCCGCCGTAGAGCGCGAACACCCAGGGCGGGGCCGAGACCAGAAAGCGGGTGACCGCGCCTTGCGGGGCGTTGGCTTCGGCCCTGGCGTCCATGCGAAATTTCGTCCCCAAGGCTGAAGGTCTTCAGCTAGCCTGCTTTGTCGCGCGCGGGCAATCAGGGGAACGAAGGCGCTCCGTGGTCGGAGCGCCTTCTGGTCAGGCTACTGGCTGGGGGCGTTGGGGCCGGCCTGGAATTTGATCGGAATGGTGACCTTGCCGCCGGCGGTCGGCTTGCCGTCCAGCGAGGCCGGCTTCATCTGGAAGTACTGGGTCAGCGCCAGGGTCGCTTCGCCGAAGCCAGCCTCCGTCGGGCTTTCCGAAAGCACCGTGCAGTTTTCTAGATGCCCGTCGAGCTTGACGTCGCAACTGACCGTAGACCGGCCGGGGAGGTGCGCCTTTGCGGCCTCGGCCGGATAGTAGCGCACCAGATCCTGGGCGGTCGGCTTCGTGGCCCAATCCGGCGCGATGAGCGAAGGCTTGGCGGGCGCGGGCGTGGCGGCCCAGACCGTGCCAGCGCCGGCCAGGGCGATCGCGCCGACCAGGATCAGGCCAGCGCGGCGGCGGGCGACCGTCGTGGAGATATTGTTCAGCATCGTCAGTCTCTCCTTCAGGGGATGGACGCCGGTCGCCGGCCAGTGGCAGCCGAACGGCGCGAAAAAAGGGGTCATGGCGGCGCCCAGCAGCAGTTCGGCGTAGAGGCGCCGGTCTTCGGGGCGGGCGGTGGTGACGGCGGCGTCGCAGGCGATCTCCTGGTCGACGCGGAAACGGCGGGCGCCCAGATGGGCCAGCGGGTTGAACCAGGCCAGGCAGCGCAGGCCCACCACCAGCGCGTTGACCGCCGCGTCGCCGCGCGTCTGGTGGACGCGCTCATGTTCGAGGACCAGGCGGCGGGCCGGACCGGTGAAGCGCGTCTCGAAGTCGGCCGGGACGACAATGCGCGGTCGAATCGCGCCCAGCAGCATCGGCCCGCCGCCCAGGTGCTCGCCGCGCAGAATATCGGGATCGCTGTCCAGCGGCGTCAGGCGGCCGAGCGCGCGGACGAATTGAAGCTGGCGCACCGCGAACAGGGCCGCGGTGACCAGCGCCCCGCCCATCCAGACCGCGGTCAACAGAGGCGTCAGGCTGGCCGCCTGCCGGGCCACGGGGGCGAGGCCGCGCGCGCCGGCCCCGACCAGGGTGACGACCGGCGCCGTGACCGCCGACGGGGCATGGACGGGCAGCAATCCAGCGAGCAGGCAGACCGGCGCGACCAGCCACAGGGCGTAGGCCGCCAACGCGCCGAAGCGCTCCCGCACGAGGCGGCGCAGGCCCAGGATCGCCAGGACGGCGACGGCGAGGACCAGATTGGCCTGGAGGACGGCGGGAAGGGTCGCCGCGCTCATTTGCCGATCTTCTCGATCAGGGCCTTCAGTTCGGCGATGTCCTCGTCGCTGAGCTTGTCGCTTTCGGAAAAGTGAGTGACCAGCGGCGCCAGCCGTCCGCCGAACAGGCGATCCAACAGGCCCTGGCTCTCGGTCCCGACATAGGCCTGACGCGAGACCAGCGGCGAATAGAGATATCGGCGGCCGTCGGCCTGGGCGGCGACCGCCTTCTTCTTGACCAAGCGGCTGATCAGCACCTTGACCGTGCCCTCGGTCCAGCCCTGGGGCTCGCCGACCTCGGTGATGATGGCCTCGGAGGTCAGGGGGCTGCGTCGCCACAGCGCCTCCATCACGACGCTTTCCGCCGAACTGATCTTCATGGTCGCCTCTCGATGACAGTTGTCAACGAGTCGACGTTGACACTTGTCATCGTTCTGGTCAACCGCCGTTCTTCGGAGGCGTGGGCAAACAAAAACGCCCCCCGCGAGGCGAGGGGCGTTTTCGGTAACCGGATCGGAAGAGGTCGCTTAAGCGGCCTTGACCAGCGACTTGGTCAGGATGCCGATGGCGGCTTCGCGGTCGATGCGCTCGATGGCGGCGACTTCGCGGGCCATGCGGTCCAGGGCCGATTCATACAGCTGGCGTTCCGAGTAGGACTGTTCCGGCTGGTTCTCGGCGCGGTGCAGGTCGCGGACCACTTCGGCGATCGAGATCAGATCGCCCGAATTGATCTTGGCTTCGTATTCCTGGGCGCGACGCGACCACATGGTGCGCTTCACGCGGGCGCGGCCCTTCAGGGTGGTGAGGGCTTGCGAAACGGTGCCGCCTTCCGCCAGCGGACGCAGGCCGGCCGTCTTGGCCTTCTTGGTCGGGACGCGGAGGGTCATTTTCTCGTGGTCGAAGGTGATGACGTAGACTTCGAGCGAATAACCGGCCACTTCCTGGGTCTCGACCGCCTGAATGGTGCCAACGCCGTGCGCGGGGTAAACGACGTGGTCGCTGACCGAGAATTCCAGACCGCTCTTGCTCATGTTCGTCCTCATCTATGCAGGCCCGCGGGGCCCGAACGCCGTGTCCATTCCAAATCAAAAACGACAGGTTCTTGCTCCGCGGAAGAATGTGCGCGGGGCCAGGCCTGTCAGGATTGGGAATAGATCTCTAAGACACCCTTCGCCTTCGATCGGGCGAGCCGGCTCAAACTGGTTTGCTGAAACGGCTTCTTCGACAAGACGGACTGTCGCGATTAGCCGCAACCGTCACGTCGACAGCGACAATAGCATAAAATTCAGCCCTATGAAAGGGTTGCGTCCGGCAAGGGCGGAGCGTCGCCAAGCTTTCGCGGCTTGGCGGGGGATCAAGCTTGAGAAATCGAGACGGGGCGTGGCAGTCGAAAATGTAAGCGGTTTCGACGCCCGCCATGCTTCTAGTGCTGGAAGCGGAGCCTGCTGACCCGTTTCTGATGTCCACCAGAAACGGGCGTGCCGGCGAGCTTACGAGCCCTTGCCGGGCTTTTCGCTGAAGTATTTCTCGAACTTGCCGGTCTCGCGCTCGAAATCCTCGCGGTCGGCGGGCGGCTCGCCCTTGACGGTGATGTTCGGCCAGACCTTGGCGTAGTCGGCGTTGATCTTCAGCCACTTGCCGTCCGGTTCGTCCTCGGTGTCCGGCTTGATGGCGTCGATCGGGCACTCCGGCTCGCAGACGCCGCAATCGATGCATTCGTCGGGATTGATGACGAGGAAGTTCTCGCCCTCGTAGAAGCAATCGACCGGGCAAACCTCCACGCAGTCCATGAACTTGCAGCGGACGCAGGCGTCGGTGACGATGTAGGTCATCGATTTACTCGAATGATGTCGGACGAAGTTCGGCGCGCGCGTTTTCGAAGCCTGGGGCCCGCTTGTCAATGCGGCTTGGCCGCACGCGCGCCCAGGAATTCTCTATGTGTCGCCAGTCTGGGGTCTTTCCGCGGTCGCGCCTTCCGAAGGGCGCGACAATGCGCCCGATGGCGTGTCGCCGCCGAGAACACTTTCTTATCGAACGAACGCCAATATGTGGGACTGGAAACGCTCAATAAAAACAAGTCGGGAAGCCGGCACGCATGAAGATTGAAGCCTTGGCCGCCCAACCGATTCCGGAACCCGACGCCGCCAAGCGCGCCCTGGCCAAGGCGCGCGCCCGCGCGTTCGGCGAGTTCATTCGCGAGATTCCGTTCGCCGCGGCCTTGCTGGATCGCGACCTTGTGCTGGTCGCCGTCAGCCGCGAGTGGGCCCGGCAGGGCATCGCGCCCGGCCTGGCCCTCGGCGGAGACGCCGGAGCGGGCGGTCTGGTGGCGTCCGAGGATGTCGGGTCGCTGCTGATCTGCGCCGAGGCGGGGATCGCCTTCTCGCGCTACCTGCCGACAGTCGACGCCGAGGGCGCGCAGCACGTCTGGCGCACCGAGTTCAGCGCCTGCCGGGACGGCGCTCCAGGGAGCGAAGAGACCTATGCGGTGATGGTCACCGCGCGCGATGTCACCGGCTATGCCGACAGCGTGCTGCGCGCCGAGCGGGACAAGCAGCGCCTGACCATGGCCCTGGAGCTCGACGACCTGCTGGTCCGCGAATACGACCTGCGGACCAAGGAGGTCTATTTCTCGGGCCACGCGCCCGAGCTGCAGAAGTACTGCAGCTTCAAGGACGATCCGCTGGAGATCGTCGATCCCGAGGACCGCCAGCGCTGCGCCAACCTGGTGGCCACGCGCAAGATCGGCGAGGCGAGGGTCTTCGAGTTCAAGCTCAATCGCGAGGACGGGGTCGAGACCTGGGTCCGCTCGGTGGGCAAGGTGTTCGTCGGGGCCGACGGCAAGCCCGAGAAGCTGGTCAACCTGTTCAAGGATATCACCGACCGCCGTCGCCAGACCGAGGCGATCGAGACCCTGGCGTTCAAGGATCCGTTGACGGGCCTGCCCAACCGCGCCCTGTTTCAGCACCGCTTCCAGGAGGCGGTGGCGGCGTCCGAGACGTTGGGCGAGATGTTCGGCCTGATCATGATCGACGTCGATCACTTCAAGGACATCAACGACAGCCTGGGCCACGACGCCGGCGACGCGCTGCTCAAGCGCCTGGCCGGCATGCTGCAGCGCGCCTTCCGCAGCAACGACACGGTGGCGCGCCTGGGCGGCGACGAGTTCGCGGTGATTCTGCGCGGCCTGCACGGCGAAGCCGACATGACGCGGCCGATCGGCAAGCTGCAGGACCTGCTGCGTCAGCCGATCGAACACGGCGGCCGCAGCTTCACGGCCAGCGCCAGCATCGGGGCCGCTCTGCACGGCGACCCGGACGCCGATCCGGCCCACATGATCAAGAATGCCGACATCGCGCTCTATCGCGCCAAGGAGGCCGGCCGCAACCGCAGCATCGTGTTCGAGCCGTCGATGCGCTCCGAGGTCGAGCGGCGGCTGGAGCTGCTGCGCGACGTCCGCGCGGCCCTGGTCGAGAACGAGTTCACCCTGTTCTACCAGCCGGTGGTCGACATCCGCGAGAACAAGGTCGCCGGCTTCGAGGCCCTGATGCGCTGGGTCCACCCCGAGCAGGGCGTGCTGACCCCGGCCCGCTTCATGGCGGCGTTCGAGGACCAGGACCTTTCCCTGAAGCTGGGCGATGTCGCCTTCGAGGCGGCTCTGAGGCAGATGCGCCGGTGGCTGGACGACGGCGTCGAGTTCGGCCGCGTGGCGGTCAATATCAGCTCGGCCCAGTTCCGGTCCGGCCGCCTGGCCGAGGAGATCCAGGAGCGCCTGGCCCGCTGGAACGTGCCGTGCGAGCGCCTGACCATCGAGGTCACCGAAAACGTCTATATGGGCTGGGGCTCGGACTTGGTCAGCGACACCGTCCGCCGCCTGCACCAGGCGGGCGTGATGATCGCGCTGGACGACTTCGGCACGGGCTACGCCAGTCTCGCCAACCTGCGCCAGTTTCCGATCGACCGCCTGAAGATCGACAAGTCCTTCGTCCAGAACACCGAGGACGAGGCCATCGTGAAGGCGGTGATCACGCTCGGCACATCCATGGGCATGAAGGTGGTCGCCGAAGGGGTCGAGGACGCCGCGCAGCTGAAGGCGCTGGAACACTATGGTTGCGACCAGGTCCAGGGCTACCACTTCGGCCGGCCGATGCCGGCGAGCGAGGTGGCGGGCTTCCTGAAGGGGTTCGGGGTCAACCCCTAGTGGCCTCGGGCCCGCGGTCTCGTATAGCCTCCGGGCATGACTCTGACGATGGGAAAGGCGCCGTGGCGGTCTCGCGGCTTCGTGGGGCGGTCCATCTGGGTGGTGGTCGCCGTCGTGCTGGTGCAGCTCTGCGCCAGCGTCGCCTTCTATAGCGCCATCGATCGTCAGACCCTGCGCGAGGACCACGCCCGGCGGATCGGCGAACTGCTGGTCGTCGGCCAGCGGGTCGCCAGGCTGGGCGAGGCCGATTTCGACAAGGTCATGACCTCGCACTACATGGAGGCCAAGGTCGTGATCCTGCCGCCGGAAGGGCCGCCGGTCACCCGGACCCGGATGGCCGAGGCCAGCGCCATCGCCGACTATGTCCGCCAATGGGAGCCGAGCCTCGCCGCGCGGCCGCTGCGCCTTTGGTCCGAAAGCCGGCCCGAGGGCGGCCGCGACCTGGTCGGGGTCATGGGTCTGGAGGACGGCCGGTGGCTGACCTTCCGCTCGCGCAACTTCCCCCGGCCCTGGCCGATCGCCCTGCGCGCGGTGGCCACGACGCTGGTCTTCTCCCTGGCCTGCGTCGCCCTGGGCGCCTACGCTCTGCGCCAGCTGGGTGAGCCCCTGCGCCGCCTGACCGAGGCCTCGCGCCACGTCGGCGCGAGCCCCCCGTCGTCGATCCTGGTCGAGGGCCCCAACGACCTCGTCGAACTGGGCCGGGCGTTCAACGACATGCAGCGCCGCATCGCCGGTCTGATCGAGGACCAGGCCCGGGCCATGGAGGCGCTCAGCCACGACCTGCGCACGCCTTTGGCCCGCCTGACCCTGGCGGCGGACTATATCGAGCCGGACGACATCAAGGCCCTGGTGGCCGACAATGTCGGCGAGCTGGACGCCATGCTGCGGTCGCTGTCTGACTGGCTGCGGGCCCAGCACTCGGCCAGCACCGCCGAGGTCGTCGACCTGCCGTCGTTGATCCTGGGCGTGACGGCGCGGTGGCCGGACGTGGTGCGCTACGAAGGCGGCAAGGCCCTGGAAGTGACCACCCATCGCGGGCCGCTGGAGCAGGCGCTGATCCGGCTGGTGGACAACGCCGTGCGCTTCGGTGGCCAGGCGCGCGTCCGGCTTGTCGCGGACGGTCCGGAGGGGCCGCTGATCGAGGTGCTGGACCAGGGACCGGGCCTGACCGCCGACGCCATGGCCCGCATCTACGAACCGTTCTTCCGAGGCGACGCCGCGCGGGCCCGCGACACCGGCGGCTTCGGCCTGGGCATTCCCACCGCCGAGCGCCTGATCAAGCGCTTCGGCGGCAGGCTGGTGATCGGCAATCGTGAAGGCGGCGGTGTCAGCGCGAGAATCTGGCCGCCGGTGGCGATGTCGGAGGGTTACCCCACCGCCTCATAGAGCCCGCGCGCCTCGGTCGCCGGGCCCCGGCGTTCGCCGCAGTCCAGCACCCGCACGGCGATCAGGCGGCCGCCAAGACCGAACACCACGACATCGCCGGGTTTGACGGCGCGCGAGGGCTTGTCGATGCGGCTCTCGGTTCCGGAGCGGGTCAGGCGGATGCGGCCCTCGTCGACGAACCTGGCGGCCAGCGAGCGGGTCTTGAAGAAGCGGGCCCGCCACAGCCACACGTCGGCGCGGACGGAGTCTCCCTGGATATCCGTCATGATGCGGCCTGCTTACCAGCCGCCTGGGCGGCCGGCTTGCGGCGGCGCGGCTTCTTTCGCCTGGGCGGCGGTTCGGTCAGCTTGGCCAGGGCCGCGAACGGCGAGTCCGGGCGCGCCTTGACGGGGGTCTGGTCCAGCTTGGCGGCGCCACGGCGCTTCCAGACGATCGGCTGATCGGGCTTGGCGCGGATGGCGGGGGTGTAGTCGAGGGCGCGCAGGACGTTGGAGGCCTGCTTGGCTGTCCAGCCCAGCGTCTCCAGCGCCGCGTCGGTCAGCACCACGCCGCCGTGCTGCTGCTCGGCGCGCAAAAGGGCGTCCAGCGCCTCCAGCGCCTCGACCGGAATGCTGAAGCCGGCGACGGCGCGCAGCCCGCTGGCCGACAGTTCGCGGGCCGAGGGCTCGGGCGAGGGCAGGGGCTCCAGCGTCGTCAGCGCGCCGCGCCAGCCGGTCGGGTTCAACGCGCGGGCCGCGGCGATCGCCTCGGCCTTCAGCACGGCGGGGCAATAGAGGCTGAAGGCCCCGATCCGCACGCCCAGGCTCTTGAGGGTGCGACGCTCGGCCTGGCTCAGCGCCTTCAGTTCCGGGTCGACGGGGCGTTTGTCGAGCACGCCGCCGGCTTCCAGCAGGCGGTGGGCGACGCCGCGCGGCAGGCCGCGAAGCTCGCCGCCGGCCAGGGCGCGCTCCAGCTTGCGCAATGGGGCCAGGTGCTTGTCGACTTCCGAGGCGAGAAAGGCGTCCAGCCGCCGCTCGGCTCGCTCGCGCACGGCGACGGGGCCCAGTTCGCCCAGCAGGCGGGCGCGGGGCGACAGCAGGGGCAGGTCGCGGCGCACGGCCCCGGCCGCCTCCCCCCGCCACAGGATCGCGCCGTCGGGCGTCAGGGCGAAGGCGTCGTCGGCTTCGCTGGCCAGCAAGCCCAGGCGCTTGGCGATCTCGGGCCCGACCGCGCGCTGGGCGGCGTTGCGCAGGGCTTTCTCTTCCAGGGGCGAGGTCGCCTTGACCGGGGTGAAGGCCACGCCCGACAGGTGGCCGACCACGTGGCCCTCGACCGTGACCTCGCCGTCCTGGCCAACACCGGCATAGAGCGTCTCGCGCTCGCCCAGCTGCTTCATCAGCGCGCTGGTGCGCCGGTCGATGAACCGGGCCATCAGCTTTTCGTGCAGGGTGTCGCTGATCCGGTCCTCAAGCTGGCGGGTCAGGCCTTGCCAGTGGGCGGGATTAGCCACCCAGTCGGGACGGTTGGCGATGTAGCTGAGCGTGCGCACGCCCGACAGCCGGCCGGCCAGGCTGTCGATTTCGCCGTCGACGCGGTCCAGCGCCTTGTACTGGCTGTTGATCCAGTCCTCGGGCAGGCGCTTGCGGCCAGTGGTCAGGTCGTCGAACAGGGTGCGCGCCATGCGCTGATGGTCGTCGTCGGTGGTCTTGCGGAAGTCCGGAGTCTGGCAGACGTCCCACAGCCGCAGCAGGGCCGAGCGGTCGGTCTTGCAGCGCTTGATGACGTCTTCCTGCTGAGCTAGGGCGCGCAGGGTGCGCTCGTCGAGGGCCTCCTGCGACAGCGACAGGCCATTGCGCTTGGGCGTCTCGTTCAGCGAGCGCAGCAGGCCGGGCAGCGAGCCGAAGTCCAGCCGCGCGTTGCGCCACTCGGCGGCCTGGATCGGCTCGAAGGTGTGGCTCTCGACCGCTTCAACGAGATCCTCGTCGATCTCCTCGCAGTCGCCCGTCACACCAAAGGTGCCGTCGCGGGTATAGCGTCCCGCCCGGCCGGCGATCTGGCCGACCTCCTGCGGATAGAGCCAGCGGGTGCGCTTGCCGTCGAACTTGCGCAGGCCGGCGAAGGCCACATGGTCGACGTCCATGTTCAGGCCCATGCCGATGGCGTCGGTGGCGACCAGGAAGTCGACCTCGCCCGACTGGTAGAGCGCCACCTGGGCGTTGCGGGTGCGGGGGCTGAGGCTCCCCATCACCACCGCCGCGCCCCCCCTCTGGCGCCGGATCAGTTCGGCGATCGCGTAGACCGCGTCGGTGGAGAAGGCGACGATCGCCGTCCGCCGGGGCAGGCGGGTCAGCTTCTTGGAGCCGGCGTAGGAGAGGTTGCTGAACCGCTCGCGCGACACGATCTCGGCGTCCGGCAGCAGTCGACGCACCAGCGGGGCCATGGTCCCGGCGCCCAGGAACATGGTCTCGAACTTGCCGCGCGCATGCAGCAGCCGGTGGGTGAAGATGTGGCCGCGTTCGGGATCGGCGCACAGCTGGATCTCGTCGACGGCCAGGAACTCGACCTCGCGGGCCAGCGGCATGGCCTCGACGGTGCAGACGAAATAGACCGCCCGGGCCGGGACGATCTTCTCCTCGCCGGTGATCAGCGCCACCGAGGCCTTGCCGCGCAGCTTGACGACGCGGTCGTAGATCTCGCGCGCCAGCAGCCGCAGCGGCAGGCCGATCATCCCCGACCCATGGGCCAGCATCCGTTCGACGGCCAGGTGGGTCTTGCCGGTATTGGTCGGACCCAGGACCGCCGTCAGCTTCGAAGGGGCCAGGCCGGTCGAACGGTCACTCATGACTTTAAGGTGGGGCGGGAATCGTGGGGAGGCAAGCGGCAGCGGTGCTTACGGGCGGCTGAACACCACCTTGCCGTCGACCACGGTCAGCACCGGCTGGGCGGTGAGGATCTCCTTGGGCTCGATCGTCATCAAGTCGTTGTCGAAGGCGGTGAGGTCGGCCTTCTTGCCGGCCTCCAGCGTGCCCAGCTCCTTGTCGCGGAACACGGCGTAGGCGGGGGCCAGGGTCAGCATCTTCAGGGCCTCGGCGCGGGTGACGGCTTCTTCCAGATGCCAGTCGGCGTTGGCGAAGCCGTCCAGCCCGTGGCGATAGACGGCGGCGTAGAACTCGATGCGCGGATCGCCGACCTCGACGGGGGCGTCCGAGCCGGCCGCGACCACGACGCCGGCCTTCAGGAAGTCCTTCCAGCGATAGCCTTCGTGCAGGCGGGCCTTACCCAGGCGCGCGGGGGCGAAATAGAGGTCGCCGATCGCGTGGCTGGGCTGCATCGAGGCGATGACGCCCAGCTTGGCGAAGCGCGGCACGTCGGTGTCGGCGACGATCTGGGCGTGCTCGATTCGCCAGCGGGCCGTCGTGTCTCCGGCCAGGCTTTGCTCGAACCAGTCCAGGGTCATGCGGTTGCCGCGATCGCCGATGGCGTGCATGGCGACCTGGGCGTTCACGGCCTTGGCCTGCTTCATCAGCGCCAGGCCCTTGTCCCGCGGGGTCAGCTGCAGGCCCAGGCCTTCGGCGTCGCTGTAGGGTTCCAGCAGGGCCGCGCCGCGAGAGCCCAGGGCGCCGTCCATATAGAGCTTGATCCCGCGCGTCCGGATCAGACCGGTCGCATCGGTCCGCGGACCCTGGCTCAGCACTTCGGTCGCGCCGCTGGGGTCCATGTAGTTGTCGACGCGGATGTGGAAGCTTCCCTTGGCGGCCTCATCGCGCAGCAAGGCGAGATCGTCGGCCATGACGCTCATATTGGCGAGGCCGGTCCAGCCGCGCGCGGCGTAGAGCGCGCCGGCCTTGCGCAGGGCTTCACGCTTAAGGGCCTCGCTGGGCGGCGGGATGACGTCCGCCACCAGGGACTGGGCGTGGTCGATCAGCATGCCGTCGGGCTGGCCGTCGGGGCCCTTGAGAATCTGGCCGCCGGCCGGCGCGGCGGTGGCGGCGGTGATCCCGGCCTTGGCCAGGGCGGCGCTGGAGGCGACGCTGGCGTGGCCGTCCGATCGTCCCAGCACCACGATCCGCCCCGGCGCCGCCGCGTCCAGGTCGGCCTTGGTCGGGAAGCGCTTCTCGGGCCAGTGGGTCTCGATCCAGCCCCGGCCATAGATCGCGCCCTCCGGGTGGGCGGCGGCATAGGCCTTCACGGCGGCGACCAGCTCGGCCACCGACTTCACCTGATCGAGATTGAGGGTCAGCTCGCGCAGGCCGATGCCGGTCAGGTGGGCGTGGGCGTCGACGAAGCCCGGATAGGCGGCCGAGCCCTTCAGGTCGATGTCGCGAACGTCCTTCGCGGCCTTGGCCTTGGCGGTGGCGAGATCGCCGACGAACAGGATCCTGTCGTCGCGCAGCAGCACCGCCTGGGCCGTCGGCTTGGCGTCGACGCCGGTGTGGATCGGACCGCCGTGGATCAGGATATCGCCGGCGTTCGCGGCCGTGAAAGAGGTCGCGGCCAGCAGGGCGGCGAGTAGGATCCGGCGCAAAGGCGACCTCCGAAGCTTAGCAAGTTTCGGAAAACGTACGGCGCGCCCCTCCCAAGTCGCAACAGGCCTGCTAGTTTTTCGTCATGAGCGCCCAGCGTTTTGTCCTGTTCGACACGATCATCGGCCGCTGTGGCGTCGCCTGGGGCGAACGCGGCCTGATCGGTGTGCAACTGCCGGAGAGCTCGCCCGGCGCGGCCTGGGCCAGATTGCGCAAGCGCTTCCCCGACGCGGTCGAAGACGAGCCGACCGCCGAGATCGAGACGGTCATGGAGCGTATCCGCGGACTGTTGGCCGGCGGCCGCGACGACCTGGCCGACATCCCGCTCGACCTGGACGGCCAGTCAGCCTTCAACCTGCGGGTCTATGAGATCGCCCGGGCCATCACGCCGGGCGAGACCTCGACCTATGGCGAGGTGGCGAAAGCGATGGGCGAGCCGGGCGCGGCGCGGGCCGTCGGCAAGGCCCTGGGCGAGAACCCCTGGCCGATCGTGGTGCCCTGTCACCGGGTGCTGGGCGCCTCGGGCCATATGGGTGGCTTCTCCGCGCCGGGCGGCGCCGAGACCAAGGCCCGACTGCTGACGATCGAGAAGGCGCGGACCGACAAGGTCCCGACGCTGTTCGACCTGGAATTCTCGGTCGCGCCGCGGCGTGGGGGCTGAGGTCGACGACCCTCCGCCCACGTCTCTTAACGCGAAGTAACGCTTCCTCGAACAGGGGCGAAACGAATCATGACCGAATCAGCGACGTCGGCCGATTCAGTGTTTGTTCCCTACAAGCTATTGTAGCTTAAAGCGGATTAACCACAAATCGGTTTCGCGGAGCGGCGTTACCTCGATGTCGTTTCCGGGGCCTTTTCCGCCGTCTTCTCTTCTGGCGCGCACTCGGCCGCGACGCGCTTGGCGTTCATGCTGCCGGCCAGGTTCATGCCGCTGATGGTCTTGATGTGGATGTCCATCTTGAAGCTCTCGGGCGTGTAGCTGCCCTCGGCCGTGACCGGCGAGACCCGGTCCTTCTTGTCGGTCCAGGTGCCCTTCAGCTGGATCTTGCCGTCCTTGACCACATTGGTCGTGTAGTCGCAGCGATAGCGCCGGGTGCAGATGCCGCGCGAGAACTGCTCGGCGTCGGCCGGCTTGAGGCATTTGCGCTCGCTACTGACCGGGATCACGCCGACCTTGTAGTCGTACTCCCACTGGCCGGGGAGAATCGTCGCCTTGCTCGAGGCCGAGGTCTTGGCGGCCGCCGCGTGGACCGCGGGCTGGGCGAGGGCGACGCCCCCAAGAACGCCTCCCGTGGCGAGGACCAGAATGGAAGCGGCGAGGGCGGTCGAACGCATGCGGCGGGTCTCCTTCATACCGCTCCTATATAGAGAGGCATATGAACCCTGCTTGAAGGCGGAGGTTGGGCGACCGGTTCCTTGTCGGACGCCGGCGCGGGGATCCTTGGCCAGACGCCTTGACTCGGGGGCGACCCTTCGCCTATATCGCCCGCTCTCGCGCGGTCGGCCTGGTCCAGTCGCGTGTCCGAATTCATATCTTATCGGGACCAGGCTCTTCACCGAGCCAGACGGTTTCGCCCAAGCCAAGGTAACCACCATGTCGCGCCGTTGCGAACTTACCGGTATCGGTCCGATGGTCGGCCACAATGTGAGCCACTCGAACATCAAGACCAAGCGCCGCTTCCTGCCGGCCCTGTCGCCCGCCACGCTCCAGTCGGAGTCGCTGGGCCAGAGCTTCAAGCTGCGCATCAGCAACGCGGCCCTGCGCACCCTGGACTTCAAGGGCGGCCTGGACGTGTTCCTGCTGGGCGCCAAGGACGAGCAGCTGTCGCCGCGCGCCCTGAAGATCAAGACCCAGGTCAAGGCCAAGGCCAAGGCCGCCGCGACCGCCCAAGCCGCCTAAGGCTTTACGGTCTCGACTGACGATTGAAAGCCCGCCGGGAGCGATCCCGGCGGGCTTTTCGTCGTGGGCGTGGTCGCGGAAGGCGAGCGTGATCCGCAGCGGACGTTTAGAGCGTCGCCGTTGGGTCGGGTCCGGAAATCTCGCAAGCGCCGATGACTGGACGTTCCGGCTGCGGGCCGGAAAGCGGACACCGCCTAGATCAGTTCGGGGTGGGAAACGGGCATTGAGCCGGCCGCCGCATTTGGACACTCTGGGCGCCACCCGGAGGCTGGCATGGCTGATGAGCTGATCAAGACCCTGACTAACGAAGCGGGCGATGAACGGGTTCTCATCGTGCGTAGAGACAACGGCGTCTGCACCTACCGGCGGCAATGGAAAGAAGGCGGCGGCTGGGGGGCGCCAGGGCCCGATGCCGGTCTGTACGATTCCGTCGAAGCTGCCGAGAACGAAGCTCGCGCACGGGTATCCTGGCTGGTGCCGTTGTTTCACTAGTTAGGTCGGAGGAGGGTCGGGTGCAGCAGTGAACGCCGCGCCGGTACCGGACATTGGAAATGCGACCTTGGCCCATATTGCGGGGCGCAGTAGCTTAAACCCATGGCCGCTATTCGATCTTGGCTTCTTGTGGTCGCCGCCGCAGTTCTGGGCGTGACGCTGACCTCGTTGGTGCTCTACCAAGCTGTTGAGCGAGCAAGCTTTGTTGCACTCTTTTTTGCCCTTCCTGGAACCGCGCTAGTAGCGACGTCGGCAGCAATGCTGACAATGAAGGGTGTCGACATTTGGCTTGCACGCCTATTGGCCCTGTTAGAGGGCCTGTTTGTGGGCGCGTTGATACTATGGCTGCCGGGCCAGATTTCCGCGATGGCCGGACTAGGCGCAACGTACGGTGGGATCTGTGCGGCGACTTGGATCGCGCTCGATCTTTTAGCCCACCTCCCGCCAGCGCATAAAAGACCTTCCTAAGGCCCGCCATGGGGCGGGTCCTGAATTTGGCACCGCGCCCGAAACCAGACCTTGGGCACCGTGCCGGAGAGCAGACGGTGGGAAGTTCTGTTCGGGGTGGGGAGCCGAAGTTCGTGCCGTCTATGGGATATTGATATGATCCCAGACGCTCCACTTTTCCCGCCGACCAAGCTTGCCGCGTCTAGGCCCGAACCGGTCAGCCAGCAGTTCGACCAGAGCGACGAAGCAGCCGGAGGTCAGCACGACACCGAGGCCGCTCAGCCAAGTGGTGAGGGAAACATCTCGCCAATCAAAGCCTGAAGGTGCCCTAAACATAACGGTGACGAGCATAAGGGCTACCACGCCGACGCAGGTGAAGATGAAACGGAGAAGCGCGCCAATCTGAGCCTCCAAGCTCGCCCAATCGAGTGTTGCCGCCTCAAGGCGGGGCAGTCCAGCAGAGTCAGCTCAGGGTCGACAACCGAACCCCACATCGTCCCGGAAGCAGCCCCCCAGACAAAGCAAAACCCGCCGCGACTGAGCCGCGGCGGGTTTTGAACGCTTGATACTGGTAAGCTTGGTACTGGTAAGCTTGGTACTGTTACGCTTGGTACTAAAGCCTGGGGTCGCTTAGCGGGCGACGACGGCGCCCGACGCCGGGTTGGCCGAGTTGAACGCGCTCAGGGCCGGGTTGTTGATCTTCGACACGGCGTCGTTGACCGAGGCGCGGATGCAGGCCGGGTACAGGTAGCCGGCGAGGGCTTCGCCACGGACGTCCTGCCAGCAGACGGTCGAGGCGGCCTTGACGATTTCGGCGCGGACTTCGGCGGCCGACTTGCCGGCGAGCTTGACGCGGACTTCGGCGGCCGAGGCCGGAGCGGCGGCGAACAGGGCGATGGCCGAGGCGGCCAGAACGATGGAGCGGATCATGTCGATGTTCCGAAAGAGGGTTGGGTTCAACCCCCTCCAGACGCGTTCCTCTGACGGCCCGTCCCCGGTCTATCGCCTGCTCAGCCCGTCTCGTCGCCTATAGCAACGTTCGCATGGGTTATCAACGATTATGTTGCAGTGCACCCAAGGTGGAGTCGGGCGTTATTGCGCGTGCGAACAACCGATTGCAGACCAGAAAAAGCCCGCGAAACGGGGGTTTCGCGGGCTCTGTCGGGAAGCGTCGACCGCTCTTAGCGGGTGGCGATCTTCAGGAAATAGACGCCGCGGCCCTGGGCCTTGTCGTAGGCGATCAGGTCGCGGCTGTGGGCGCGGCTGATGGCGTCGCGAGCGATGTCGCGCACGCAGTAGGGGGCGATCTGGACAGCGTAGGGGTTGCCGAACAGGTCTTCCTGGCACAGCTGCTTGGCGGCCTGGACGATTTCGGCGTGGACGGTGGCGGTGTCGCGGCCGGCGACCTTGACCTTGATTTCGCCAGCGCTGGCCGAGGTGGCGGCGGTGGTGGCCATGAGGGCCGTGATGGCGATAACGAGCAGACGGATCATGTTGTGTAGTCCCGGAAAGGAGGTTGAGTTCAACCGCCTCCCGACGCGTTCCTCTGACGGCCCCCAGGATCTCGCCTCGTCGTCCGTCGAGGTCTTGGATACATGGTACCGGTACCTTTCGCAAGTGCGAAGTCGGCCTATGCGACAAAAAGTCCAATACAATCATATAGTTGATAATGAAGCCGTCTCGTCTGAAACGAAACGGCCTTAGCGCCTGCGAACGGGCTTGCGGGTCGCCTTGGGCGGCATTGGCGGCGGGAGGGGCGGGGCCACCCAGTCGAAGGCCAGAAGCAGGGTGCGCTGGTTGGCGCCGATCGCCTGGTCGTCGGAGATCAGATAGAGGCGCGTCGCGCCGGCCGGCGCGCCCGGCGGCGAGGCGGTGATGGACACGCCTTCGAAGTTGTCCCGCGGCATGGAGCCTTCGATCCGCAGCGTCGCGGCGGTGCGTTGGCGGGCCGTGGGTTGGGTTGGGTCGGAGATGAAACGCACAATCGAGCGCCAGCCGCGGACGGGGTCATAGCCGCGATGCAGGCTGGCGATGGCCGCGCCCTGGAAGGGGGCGAAGCCGGTCAGGCCCCAGGTGAAGTCCGGCCCCGACTGCGGCGGTAGCGCCTTGCAGTCGGCCGACAGCCGGCACAGCCACACCTCGCCCTCCTCGCCGCCAACGATGTAGGCGTCGGGACCGGCGGCGGGATAGGCCGAGATCGCCTCCATGCCCTCGTTGTCCGGGAAGATGGTGGCGGGCTTGGGCGCGGGAGCCGGAAGGCTCCACGTCCCATCGGGTCCGACCGCGTAGCGCCAGATGCGGTGGTCGCGCTCGAAGCTGACCAGGCGGTCGCCATTGGGCAGCACGGCCAGGCCCTCGGCGTCGGCATGCTGCTTGTTCCGCAGGGGCTGGCCGTCCAGGCCCTTCAGCGGCGCCAGCTTGGCGTCGGTCAGGCCGACCAGCTTGCCGGCGGCGTCGAACTGGATCTTGGCCTCGAAGACGTCGCCTTCGTCGCTGATCGCCGTCAGCTGGCCGTCGGCGGTGACCGACAGGTCCGACAGGCCGTGCAGGCGCGAAGTGGTCGTGCTGGTCAACGCCAGGCCGCCGGCATAGGTGAAGCCGCCGTCCAGGGTGGTCTTGGCTGGGTTGGCGGCGTCCAGCGGCACGGGCGTCGCCGTGACGGTGATCTCCGGCCCGACCTTGACCGGCGCGGGCGGGGCGGCGACCACCGGCGGCGGCTTGCGCGGCGTGCACTGGGTGGCGAAGCCGCTCAGGCCGCCGACCATCCCCAGGACGAGCGCGGCGCGAAGACCGATCACGCGGAAACCTTGCCGGCCTTCGAAACCTGCGGCGTCACGACGGGCGGCGGGGCGAGCAGGCCGCGCGCGCGGGCGATCTGGCGCGGCTCTTCCTCGAACAGGGCGGCCAGTTGCTCGACCAGCACCCCGCCCAGTTGCTCGACATCGACGATGGTGACGGCGCGGCGATAGTAGCGCGTGACGTCGTGGCCGATGCCGATGGCGATCAGCTCCACGGGGCTCTTGGTCTCGATCTCACCGATGACCTGGCGCAAGTGACGCTCCAGATAGTGGCCCGAATTGACGCTGAGGGTGGAGTCGTCCACCGGCGCGCCATCGGAAATCACCATCAGAATGCGGCGGGCTTCGGGCCGGCCGATGATCCGCTGGTGCGCCCACATCAGGGCCTCGCCGTCGATGTTCTCCTTCAGGAGCCCTTCGCGCATCATCAAACCGAGGTTCTTGCGGGCCCGGCGCCACGGAGAATCGGCGGCCTTGTAGATGATGTGGCGCAGGTCGTTCAGGCGGCCCGGGGCGGCGGGCTTGCCGGCCTTGATCCACTCGTCGCGGCTGGTCCCGCCTTTCCAGGCGCGGGTGGTGAAGCCCAGCACCTCGGTCTTGACCCCGCAACGTTCCAGGGTCCGAGCAAGAATGTCGGCGCAGATCGCCGCCACCATGATCGGCCGTCCCCGCATCGAGCCGGAATTGTCGATCAGCAGGGTCACGACCGTGTCGCGGAACTCCTGGTCCTCTTCCTGCTTGAAGGACAGCGGGGCGGTCGGGTCGATGATCACCCGCGTCAGGCGGGCGACGTCCAGCATCCCTTCCTCGAGATCGAAGGTCCAGGCGCGGTTCTGCTGGGCCAGGAGGCGGCGCTGCAGCTTGTTGGCCAGGCGCGAGACGACGCTGGAGAGCGCCGACAGCTGCTGGTCCAGATAGGCGCGCAGGCGCGTCAGCTCCTCGGCGTCGCACAGGTCCTCGGCGTCGACGACCTCGTCGTGGGCCGTGGTGAAGATCTTGTAGAGCGGCTCGCCGCCCTGCGACGCGCCCGGGTCGGGTCGGGCCGGCTTGGCGCCGTCGCCCATCTCGGGCTGCTCGTCGGATTCCTCGGGCTCGCCCTCCTGGTCCGACTGGACCATCTCCTCGTCGCCGGACTCGGTCTCGCGGTCGGAGGCCTCGCTCTCCTGCGGCGAGGAGCCCTCGGGCTGTTCGCCTTCGCCCTCGCCCTGATCCTCGTCGGAATTCTCGGTCGCGCCTTCCTCTTCGCCGTCGTCCTCGTCGGCGCTTTCGGTAGCGTCGGACATCTCTTCGCCCAGGTCGAGGTCGCGGAGGATTTCGCGGGTCACCCGGGCGAAGGCGGCCTGGTCGTCGATGGCGGCGGCCAGGCGGTCCAGGTCCTTGCCGGCCTTCATCTCGATGTCGTTACGCAGGATGTCGACCAGGGCCCTGGCGCCGTCCGGCGGCGCGTCGCCGGTCAGGCGCTCGCGGACCATCAGGCCCAGGATTTCGGCCATGGGCGCGGACTGGCGGTCGGTGGCGACGGCCCGCGTCAGGCCCTGCTTCTCCAGCCGGGCCTCCAGGGCGGCGGTCAGGTTTCCGCGCACGCCGCCCAGGGCGTTGGCGCCGATCGCTTCCAGCCGCGCCTGCTCGATGGACTCGAAGGCCGCCTGGCCGTCGGGCGAGCTGGGGCGCGCGCGGGCGTGGGCGATCGGGTCGTGGTGAGCCAGGCGCAGGGCCATCTGGTCGGCCAGGCCCCGGATGCGCGCGGCCTCCTTGGAGTTCAGGTCGCGCGGCGGATGCGGCAGCACCGCCCGCTTGCCCAGGAGCTGCGGGCCATCGCCCGAGAACACGACCTCCAGGTCCGGCATTTCGGCGAGCGAGCGCGCGGCGTGCGCCAGGGCGCGCTTGAAGGGTTCGGTCGGGCTTTCGGGCTTGGAGGCCATGGCTTCGAGTTAGCGGCGCCGGGCGGCGAAAACAAGGAACGCCGTGCGCGGACGGGACGTTGATTTTCCAACAATGCCGCTAAGGCGGTCCTCGGAGGAAACGCAAATGCTCAAGTGGGCCATCATTCTCGCCGTCGTCGCCCTGATCGCCGGGGCCTTGGGTTTCACCGGCGTTGCCGGCGCGGCGGCTGGCGTCGCCAAGATTCTGTTTTTCCTGTTCCTGCTCGGCTTCGTGATCGTGGCGTTGCTGGGCGCGACCGTGTTCAAGGCGGCGGCAGGCCCGAAATAGCCGCCGCACGCCTTGCGCGGGCCGGAGCGGACGTCGACCCGCCGCCGGCATCAGGGTGGCGCTAGGGCCTCGTGGGAGGGGTCCTAGCGTCCCGCGTAGGCCTTGGCCTGGCGGGCCACGAGCGCGTTCAGGTCGCCCATCTCCAGATTCACGTCGATCAGGTGCAGGCCCCAGTCCTTGAGGGTCTGGCTGCCGACCATGATGTCGCCGGCGATGTCGTCGGTGCGCGGGTCGGCCGGATCGGCGTTCACCTTGACCGACAGATAGGTGAAGTCGCCTTCGCTGACGCATTTGGCCGAGATCAGGCCGGGCAGCGAGACGAACGGCGTCGTCACCTTTACGTCCTGGGCGAACGGCTTGGGCTCGCCGCTCGACAGGAAGGCCTTTGTGCTGAGATAGGCGCGCACGGGGGTCTCATCGGTCGAGGCCTTGCCGGCGACCAGGGCGGCGGGGTTGACGCAGCCGGCGCGACGGCCCTGTTCGTCAGTCTTGCCGAAGCGGCTGTTGGCTGGCGGCGGGCTGGAGGCGCGGAACGAGACGTAGGTGACGAGACAGCCGGCCCGATCGGCCTTGTCGCACAGCGGGATCGAGCCGAACTTGCCGTCGGTCACCGGCGTGTTCATGCCCAGGACATAGGCCGAGATCATCTGCTTCTGGGCCGGCTTGCCGTCCACCTCGTTCTTCAGGAGGTCCAGCAGCATCCGCGAGCCCTGGCTGTGGCCGAGTAGGACCACTCCTCGCCCCTTGTTCTCATGGGCCAGATACCAGCGCCAGGCGTCGCGCACGTCGCCATAGGCCAGGACGCCGTCGCCCGGCGAGGGCTGACCCGTCATCACCACGCGCAGGGCCGCCAGGGTCACCTGGCGGTACATCGGGGCGAACACCCGGCACTGGCCGCCGAAGCGGGCCAACTGCTGCTCGACCACGCGGCGCTCGGCCTCGTCGATGACCATGTCGCTGTTGCCGCCCGCATCGGTCGAGACCGTCGGATAGATATAGAAGCAGTCATAGGCGAGGCTGGCGGCCGGCTTGAAGGCTTCGGTCGAGGTCTTGCCGTCGGCCTGGACGATGGTGGTGGTCTGGTCGACGGCGCAAGCGTCCTGGCGGCCAGGAAGGCACAGCCAGTTCTCCGTCTTACCGTAGTCATTGGGGGCGGTGTTGGTCGGCGCCTGGGCGCAGGCCGCGCTCGTCAGGGCCAGGCCCGCCGCCAGGCCCAGGGCCGCCAGAGTCTTCGAAGCCATCGTCTTCTCCCCGAACGCTTGTTTGGCGCGGACAATGGCCGAGAGAACGCGGATCGCCAAGGGGGCTTGGCGCGAGGCTTGCGATACGGGCCGGGACTGTCCCGCCGAGGGACGTTCCGTGTTCCGCATCGAGGTCGGCCATGAGCCCCAAGATCCTTCTCCGCGTCGGCGTGCTGGCCGCTTTCGCCAGCCTCACCCTGGCCTCGCCCGTGCTGGCCGACGGCTATGAGCGTCCGCCCGCCCGTCAGGCGCATGCGCCAAAACGGGTCACGACGCGCACCAAGGTGGTCTATGTCGATCGCGTGGTGGAGCGCCGCGTGCCGGTCTATGTCGACCGTCCCACCACCCAGATCGTCGAGAAGGTGGTCGACCGGCCGGTGATCGTCGAGCGCCCGGTCGTGGTCGAAAAGCGCATCGAGGTTCCGGTCGAGAAGCTGGTCCAGGTCCCGGTCGAGAAGATCGTGGAGCGACCGGTCTATATCGACCGTCCGGTCGAGAAGATCGTCGAGAAGCGGGTCGAGGTGCCGGTCGATCGTCCGGTCTATGTCGATCGCCCGGTTCCCGTGGATCGCCCCGTGCCGGTCCCGCAACCCGCGCCGTGCCAGCGGGCCTGCGGCGGCGAGGTGGTCGAGAAGATCGTCCAGGTGCCGATCTACGTCTATGTCGATCGTCCGGTCTATGTGCCGGTCCAGCCGCAAGGCGGCTGCCAGCCGCGCGTCTGCGGCGGCGCTGTTGTCCCGCAGCAGTGCAGCCCGTGCGGCGGCGGTCATCGCTATGAGGACGGCTATTACGAAGAGAGCCGCGAGCGTTCGTCCTACGACTATTCGGAGTCTCGCTACAGCGCCGGCGGCGGCTGGAACGCGGGTTCGGCCGGCAGCTCGGCGTGGGGTAACTATATCGAACCGCCGCCCCTGCCGATGGGCTATGTCGGCGCGCAGTCAGGCGGGCGCGGCGGCGGCTATGGCGGTCCCGGCCTGGCCGGCGGCGGCTATGCGGGCGGTTACGCCGGCGGTTCTTCGAGCGGCTACGCCTCGAGCTCGGCCTCGGCTTCAGCCTCGGCGTCGTCCTCGATCCACATCGGCGGCGGCTATCACGGCGGCGGTGGCGGCAGGGGCGGCTGTAGCGCCTGCGGCGGCGGCGGGCGCCACTAAGTCTAGAGTGAGAGCCAGCGCCTCGGGTTCTTGTCGCCCAGGGCGCGGGCCTCGCCGGGTTTCAGGCCCAACTCGCGCATCCGGTAGGCGACGATCTCGCGCAGGGCCTCGACGGGCTCCTGGCCTTTGACGGGGCTGGAGGCGACGGAGCCGGCGTTCATCGCCAGGTCCACGGCCGCCCACTCGGCCTGGGCGCGATCGGCCTTTCCGACGGCGAAGTAATGACGGACGGGCAAACGCTCGCCCGGGACCTCGACCATCACGCCGATGACCCAGCCTTGAACGATCAGATCGGCGTCGGGGCGTTGACGGAACATCAGGCGCATGTAGCGCCCGCATGGCCTCACCGATAGGGGCTAGCCGATCAGCTGGAACGCCGCCTGACTGATCAGGCCCAGCACAAGCCAGGCGGAGACGCCCATTACGATGAGGTTGGCGCGAGACACGCGGCGCCGGCGATGAGCGGAATACAAACGCACGAACGACATTTCAGCCTCCATGCTCTGCAAGGTGAGCGAAAGGTTAACGTCGAACCTTCGCCTTGGATGCACCGCCTTTTCGCCTGTCACGGGAAGTTGAAACCGTCGTTGTGCGGACAAAGAAAAGGGCGGGACCTCGCGGCCCCGCCCTCAATCACTTCAGCGATAGGCTGAACTTCTAAATTAGAAGTCCATGTCGCCGCTCGGGATCGGCGTGCCGATCCCGATCTCTTTGGAAGATGGGCGACTTTATGGATTTCTCTTAGAAATCCATGTCGCCCATGCCGCCCGGCATGCCGCCGCCCGGAGCGCCACCGCCGCCCTTCTTGGGGGCTTCGACGATCGCGGCTTCCGTGGTGATCAGCAGGCCGGCCACCGAGGCGGCGTCCTGTAGAGCGGTGCGGACAACCTTGGCGGGGTCGATGACGCCATCGGCGACCAGGTCGACATACTGCTCGGTCTGGGCGTTGAAGCCGAACGTCGCGTTGTCGCTTTCCAGGATCTTGCCGACCACGATCGAGCCTTCGACGCCGGCGTTTTCGGCGATCTGACGGATCGGAGCCTGCAGGGCGCGACGGACGATGGCGATGCCGGCGGTTTGGTCGTCGTTGTCGCCGGTCAGGTTCGCCAGGGCCTTGGAGGCCTTCAGCAGAGCCACGCCGCCGCCCGGGACGATGCCTTCGTCGGCGGCCGCGCGGGTCGCGTTCAGGGCGTCGTCAACGCGGTCCTTCTTTTCCTTCACTTCGACTTCGGTCGAGCCGCCGACGCGGATGACGGCGACGCCGCCGGCCAGCTTGGCCAGACGCTCTTGCAGCTTTTCCTTGTCGTAGTCCGACGTGGTGTCTTCGATCTGGCGCTTGATCTGGGCGATACGGGCCTCGATGTCGGCCTTCTCACCAACGCCGTCCACGATCGTGGTGTCGTCCTTGGTGATCGAGACCTTCTTGGCCTTGCCGAGCATGTCGAGCGACACGTTCTCGAGCTTGATGCCCAGGTCTTCCGACACGACTTGAGCGCCGGTCAGGATGGCGATGTCTTCCAGCATGGCCTTGCGGCGATCGCCGAAGCCCGGAGCCTTGACAGCGGCGACGCGCAGGCCGCCACGCAGCTTGTTGACGACCAGCGTGGCCAGGGCCTCGCCTTCGACGTCCTCGGCGATGATGACCAGCGGACGGCCCGACTGGACCACGGCTTCCAGCACCGGCAGCAGCGGCTGCAGCGACGACAGCTTCTTTTCGAACAGAAGGATCAGCGGCTCTTCCAGCTGAACTTCCATCTTGTCGGCGTTGGTGATGAAGTACGGCGACAGGTAGCCGCGGTCGAACTGCATGCCTTCGACGACGTCGAGTTCGGTCTCGGCGGTCTTGGCTTCTTCGACGGTGATGACGCCTTCGTTGCCGACCTTGTCCATGGCGCGGGCGATCATGTCGCCCACTTCCTTGTCGCCGTTGGCCGAGATGGTGCCGACCTGAGCGATTTCAGCGTTGGTCGTGACCTTCTTCGACGACGACTTGATCTCGGCGACGACGATGGCGACGGCCTTGTCGATGCCGCGCTTCAGGTCCATCGGGTTCATGCCGGCGGCGACCGACTTCAGGCCTTCCTGCACGATGGCTTGAGCCAGGACCGTGGCGGTCGTGGTGCCGTCACCGGCCTTGTCGTTGGTCTTGCTGGCGACTTCGCGGATCATCTGCGCGCCGAGGTTCTCGAAACGATCGCTCAGTTCGATTTCCTTGGCGACCGAGACGCCGTCCTTGGTCGAGCGCGGAGCGCCGAAGGACTTTTCGATCACGACGTTGCGGCCCTTGGGGCCCAGGGTCACCTTCACCGCGTTGGCGAGGATGTTGACGCCGCGCAGCATCTTGTCGCGCGCGTCCGAAGAGAAATAAACGTCTTTAGCGGCCATGTGTATGAGCCCTTCTAAAAGAGAAACTTGGGGTCGAAAGCGAAGAGGACGGAGGAGGCCTTAAGCCTCGACCACGCCCAGGACGTCGCTTTCCTTCATGATCAGGAGGTCCTGACCGTCGACCTTGACTTCCGTGCCCGACCACTTGCCGAACAGGATGCGGTCACCAGCCTTGACGTCCAGGGCGACGACTTCGCCCTTGTCGTTACGCGCGCCGGGGCCGACGGCGACGACTTCGCCTTCCTGCGGCTTTTCCTTGGCGGTGTCGGGGATGATGATCCCGCCCTTGGTCTTGGTTTCTTCTTCGACGCGCTTCACGAGGACGCGGTCGCCCAGGGGACGAAATTTCATGGGTGTTCTCCGTCGGAACGGTTTCAAGTAAGGCTGCGTCGGACCAGGGGAGCTGCGCTGTTAGCAGTCGCTCCCATCGAGTGCCAACGTCGGCTGTGAGTTAGGGATGAGGCTCGGGGGAGTCAAGGACGACGACCGCGAACTTTTTGCGGCGCGGTTAATGCGGGAGGGTTCGATGTTCGATCATGTGGGGTTCGGAGTGGCCGACTTCCAACGTTCCGCGGTCTTCTATGACGCCGCGCTGCGCCCGTTGGGGATCCGCCAACTGTATGTCGTGCCCAAGGAATTCACCGGCGGGGTGGACGCCGTCGGCTATGGCGTCACGCGGCCGATGTTCTGGATTTCCGAGCAGGACGCGACCCAGGGCAAGCTCCACGTGGCCTTCGCGGCCGAGACGCGCGCCCAGGTCGATGCTTTTTACGCGGCGGCGTTGAAAGCCGGCGGAAAAGACAATGGTCCGCCCGGACTTCGCCCACATTACGATAAGGACTATTACGGCGCGTTCGTTCTGGACCCGGACGGCTTCAACGTCGAGGCCGTCTGCCGCGCGCCGGAATAGCGTCGAGAATAGCAGGAGCAACAAGGCCCATGTCGAGCTACGTTCTGTCGCTGTTTCTGGCGGTCCTGGCCTGCGTCATCGGCGGAACCCTGGGGGGCATGATCCTGGCGCGGCCGCAGACCATGCTGGGCTTGGCGGGTCTGGCCGATGACGACACCCCCAAGCCGCCGCTGTTCGCGGAAGGGCGGGCCCTGGGCGGGGTGCTGATCGCCTCGCACGGGGTGGCGGCGCTCTATCTGGGCTATCAGCCGCGCATCGGGGCCGCCATGGCCATGGCCTTGGCCGTCGCCTGGCTGGGCGCGGCGGCGGGACGGGCGATCTCGGCGGCGCTGGACGGTGAGGCCGGCCGCTATAATCGTGGCGCGATGGTGTTCAACGCCCTGATCGGCGTCACGCTCAGCCTGCCGTTCTTCAATATCGGCCGCGTGGTGCTGGAAGGCGCGCGACTGGCCTAAAGCGCCTTCTCGTGCGCGAGCAGCCAGCGCTTGCGCTCGATCCCGCCGCCGTAGCCGGTCAGGGTCCCGTTCAGGCCGATCACCCGGTGGCAGGGCGCGACGATGCTGAGCGGGTTTGAGCCATTGGCGTGGCCCGCGGCCCGGACCGCGAGCGGGCGTCCGGCGCGACGGGCCAGTTCGGAATAGGTGATCGTCTGGCCGGCGGGGATTTGCGTCAGGGCCGTCCAGACCGCGTGCTGGAAGGCCGTGCCGTTGGTCGCCCAAGCGATGGTGTTCAGGGTGTCGAGCTCACCGGCGAAATAGGCGGCCATGGCCTCGCGGATCCTGGCTGGCGCGGCGCCGAGGTCAGGCCGCAACGGGCCGTAGTGGGTCTTCAGTAGGCGGTCGAGGCGAGGCTCGTAGTCGTGGAAGTCCAGCGCGCGCAGGGTCCCGGCCTCGTCGGTGACGATCAGCAGTTCGCCGATCGGCGAGGGCGCGCGGTCGAGGAAGAGGCGAGCGGGGCGACTCATGGGGCGATCATCGCCGGGTGAGGCGAGGGTGTCCGCCCGGAATTTGCGCTAGTGACCAAGTCCGTTTCCCCGGCGAAGGCCGGGGCCCAGATCGAACCCGCGACGTCGCGGATCTGATCTGGGCGTAGGTCGGATCATCCCCAGACGCTCAGGCTGAATCTGGGCCCCGGCCTTCGCCGGGGAGATCGGGATTGGCGCTAACCTACCGGATCCCCGGCACGTGCAGGGCGGCTTCCTTCTCGGCCTTCTGCTTGTAAACGAGGTCGCCGTACTTGCCGTATTCCATGCGGGCGATGGTGCGCTGGTGCACCTCGTCCGGGCCGTCGGCCAGGCGCAGGGTGCGGATGCCGGCATAGGCCTTAGCCAGGCCGAAGTCGGTGGTCACGCCGGCGCCGCCATGGGCCTGGATGGCGTCGTCGATGATCTTCAGGGCCAGGCGCGGAGCCGCGACCTTGATCATGGCGATCTCCAGGCGGGCCGACTTGTTGCCGGCCTTGTCCATCATGTCGGCGGCCTTCAGGCACAGCAGGCGGCACATCTCGATGTCGATGCGGGCGTCGGCGACGCGCTCTTCCCACACAGAGTGGTCCGAGACGTACTTGCCGAAAGCCTTCCGGCTCATGAGGCGCCGGCACATCTTTTCCAGCGCGACTTCCGCCGTGCCGATGGTGCGCATGCAGTGGTGGATGCGGCCGGGGCCCAGGCGCCCCTGGGCGATCTCGAAGCCACGGCCTTCGCCCAGCAGCAGGGCGTCCTCGATCGGCACGCGCACGTCCTTGAGGATGACCTCGGCGTGGCCGTGCGGGGCGTCATCGTAGCCGAACACCGGCAGCATGCGGACGATCTCGATGCCCGGCGCGTCCAGCGGCACCAGGACCTGGCTCTGCTGCTGGTGGCGGCTGGCGTTGTCGGGATCGGTCTTGCCCATGACGATGGCGACCTTGCAGCGCGGGTCGCCCACGCCCGAGGACCACCACTTGCGGCCGTTGATCACATAGTGGTCGCCGTCGCGCTCGATGCGGGTCTCGATGTTGGTGGCGTCCGAACTGGCCACGGCCGGCTCGGTCATCAGGAAGGCCGAACGGATCTCGCCGTTCATCAGCGGGCGCAGCCACTTTTCCTTTTGCGCCAGCGTGCCATAGCGCATCAGCACTTCCATGTTGCCGGTGTCGGGCGCCGAGCAATTGAAGACTTCCGAAGCGAAGCCGACCTTGCCCAGCTGTTCGGCGATCAGGCTGTATTCCAGGTTGGTCAGTTGCACGCCTTCGAACTGGAAGGTGTCGTCGACGTGCACCTGGCCGCTGTGCGGGGGCATGAAGAAGTTCCACAGGCCGGCGGCCTTGGCCTTGGCCTTCAGTTCCTCGACGACCTGGACGACCTTCCAGCGCTCGGCGCCCAGGACGTCCATCTCGGCCTCGTAGACCGGAACCGCCGGATAGATGTGCTCGTCCATGAACGCGGTGACGCGGTCCAGGAAGGCGCGCTGCGTGGGGGAGATGTCGAAATCCATGGTCGTTCCCTCTGCCCGGTTCTCAATGTGTCAAACGCTTGTTTGAAGTGTTTGTAGACCGGCTTTACGCGGGCGGCAAGCGGTCCTGTCTTGCTCAAGGAGACTTTCGAAGCGGGTTGTCAGGCCACGCGTCCTGTCGGACAACGGGGCCATGCTGAACCTGACCGCCGACACCCTGCAGGGCCGCTATGTCCGGCTCGAACCGATCACCATCGATCACCGCGACGCGCTGCAGGCCGCGGTCGACTGCGATCCCGCCAGCTGGGAGATCATGTCGGTCAACGGCTGCGGCGAGGGCTTCGAGGACTTCTGGGGCGCGCTGCAAGGCGAGACCGACCGTGGCGAGCGCATCGGTTTCGCCATCCGTCGCCTTTCGGACGGCAACATCGCGGGCACCTCCAGCTACCTCAACATCCGCCGCCTGCATGGCGGGCTGGAGATCGGCTCGACCTTCCTGAACCCCGACGCGCGCTCGGGTCCGGTGAATCCGGAGAGCAAGCGCCTGCTGCTGGCCCACGCCTTCGAGAAGGCCGGCGCCATCCGCGTCGAGTTCAATATCGACGTTCGTAACGCCCGCAGCCAGGCCGCCGTCGAGAAGCTGGGGGCCAGCAAGGAAGGCGTGCTGCGCAATCACAAGGTCACCTGGACCGGGCACATCCGCGACACGGCGGTGTTCTCGATCACCGACTACGACTGGCCCGCGGTCCGCGAACGGCTGGAATTCCGCCTTAGCGAGACGTTCGTATAAAGGGCGCCAAAAAAGGTTCCCTCGCCGGCGAAATAAAACGTCGTTATCTGGGCGGCTGTAACCGTTCAAAAAGCTTCGGCCGCTAGGGTCTGGCCCATGACGGCCATTTGCTGCCTGCGTATCCTGTTCACGGTTGGCGAAAGCCAGCCGGGTGAAGTCCCCAAGCACAAGGCTCAGGGGGTGGCGGACGCGTTCCTGAAGGCCCGCTGGCGCGCGCCGCGCAAGTGCGGGGCCGTGGCGCCGATGGCCTTCGTCCTGGCCGACAACCGCGTCGAGACCCTCGACCCCACCGAGATGCAAGCCCTGGCCGCCGAACTGGAGAAGGTGCTGTTCCCGGGGCGCCCTATTGGTCAGATCGCTCTGATGACTTTCGAGGGCGACGAGCAAGCGGTTCTGCAGTTCGCCGCGCTGTCGCAGGCCGAGTTGGCCGGGCTGATGGCGGGCGAGGGCTATGAGGGTCCGGCCGGCCGAGTCCATGTTGTCACGGCCGACAGCGTCGAGCCCCGCCCCAGCACGCGCGCGGAAGCCAAGACCCTCGCCGAGGACAAGGCCAGCGCCAAGAAGCCGGGTTTGGCCGCCGCCACGACCGTGACGCCAGAACGTCCGGCCAAGGCGGCCGCGCCCGTCTCCACCGTCCCCGCGGCGGAACCGGCCAAGCCGGTCGTCGCTCAGGCTGTTCCGCCGGCCGTCGCGGCCGCCGCGCCGGAAAAGCCCAAGGCTCAACCGGGCCCGGCGTCCAACCCAGGCGCCGCCAAGATCGCGGCCCCGCCGCCGCCAGCCCAGACCGGCTGGTGGGGCGTCTATGATCTGGCCCAGGGCGCCTTCGTCGGCTCGGCGATCGGCATGCGCTCGGACCTGATCGGTCCGCCGCCCGAGGACGACGGCAAGCTGTTGAAGCGCGACCTGATCTGTCTGACCGACACCCAGGCCGCCCTGAAGACCGCCCCCTTCGGCGAGATCCAGGCGCCGTTCGGCTTCTGGAACCTGACCACCCCGGCCTCGCAGGAGGCCTATAAGAGCCGCCTGTCGCGATATCCGCTGGACCAGCAGCCGCGCCTGACCGCCACGATCTACGCCACGCCGCGCGAGGCCTCGATCGGCATGCTGCAGCAGATGCGCCTGTTCCTGAAGGGCAGCTTCTCGCGGATGGACGTCCAGGTCACCGACCCGACCTTCCCGATCTCCGGCCTGCCGCCCGAGCTGGTCGACAGCATCACCCTGGTGCTGAACGGCGAGACCGAGCACGACCGGCTGAAGCAGATCCTCAAGTTCGTCGAGCGCAAGGCCGCCTACGTCGCTAAGGACGTGATCCAGGCCGCGGCCAATGTCTCCTCGGCGGTCGAGCTGGAAGCCTGCAAGGCGGGAGGGATCGCCTTCGTGCGCGGACCCGCGGTCACCGACCTGCTGGAAAAGCCGGTCGCCAGCCCCGACGGCGCGACCCTGGCGGCGGCCAACGCCGCCTAGAGCCGGCTCATTTTAGGGCATTGACCCTCACGCCGCGTCAGACCTGACTGATCCTTCCATCGAAGAGGGAAGGTTCACCAAGGACACCGGATGAGCGTCTACACGGTCAAACAGATGGCGAAGCTGTCGGGCGTCTCGGTGCGGACTCTGCACCACTATGACGCCATCGGCCTGCTGCGGCCCCGCGCCGTCGGGGCCAACGGCTATCGCTACTATGACCGCCAGAATCTGCTGCGCCTGCAACAGATCCTGTTTCATCGCGCCCTGGAGACTCCGCTGAAGGACGTCCAGGCCGCGCTGGACGACCCGGCCTTCGACCTCGCCGCCGCGCTTCGCGCCCATCGCGAACGCCTGGCGGCCGAGGCCGAACGCTACGCCAAGCTGGTGGACATCGTGGACCGCACCCTCGCCGACCTCAAAGGAGACGAGACGATGGAAGACAAGGAGATGTTCAGGGGATTCGACCCGGCGAAGCAGGCCAGGCACGAGGCCGAGTTGGTCGAACGCTACGGCGATGGCATGGCGGAGAAGATCGCCCATTCGAAGGCGGGCATGGACAGCTGGGGCAAGGGCGACTGGGCCGGCTTCCAGCAGGAAGCCGTGGCGATCGAGGCCGACATGGCCAAGGCGTTGGCTCAGGGCCTGCCCGCCGATAGCGCCGTCGTCAGCGCGATCATGCGCCGCCACTGGGCCTGGATCGCCAAGTCCTGGAACCGCGAACCGACCCCGGACGCGTTCACGGGCCTGGGGCGGCTGTACCTGGACAACCCGGAGTTCACGGCTCGCTATGAGGCGATCGCGCCGGGACTGACGGAGTATCTGGCCGAGGCGATGCGGGTGTTCGCTGCGGGCCGGTCGGCTTAGCGCCGCCCGAACAGCTTCTCGATGTCGGCCAGCTTCAGCTCCACATAGGTCGGCCGGCCGTGGTTGCACTGGCCTGAGTGCGGCGTGGCTTCCATCTCGCGCAGCAGGGCGTTCATCTCGGCGCCGTTCAAGCGGCGCCCGGCGCGGACGCTGCCGTGGCAGGCCATGGTCGAGCAGACCTCCTCCAGCCGCTCCTTCAGCGCCAGGGCCTGACCGTTCTCGGCCAGGTCGTCGGCGATGTCGCGGACCAGGGCGGCGGCGTCGGTCTTGCCCAGCAGGGCCGGCGTCTCGCGCACCAGGACCACGCCGGGGCCAAAGCCCTCGATGACGAGACCCAGGCTGGCCAGTTCCTCGGACCGGGCGACCACGCGCTCGGCCTCGGCGGGATCGAGGTCGACCACCTCGGGCAGCAGCAGGGTCTGACGGGACACGCCGCCGGCCGCCATCTCGCCCTTCATGCGCTCATAGACCAGGCGCTCGTGGGCGGCGTGCTGGTCGACGATGACCATGCCATCGCGGGTCTGGGACACGATGTAGGTCTCGTGCACCTGGGCCCGGGCCGCGCCCAGCGGGAAATCCACGGGGTCGAACGGCGCGGCGGACGCGTAGTCCGGCGCGGGGCGGTCCTCGAAGGCGACATTGGCATAGGCCTCGCGCACCACCTCGGCCAGCTGGCCCCCGAAGCCTGGCGTGTAGCTGGGTTCGACCCGCGCCGAGACCTCGTTCAGCCCCGGCAGATCCATCGGCCGCTGGGTCGGCGACATCCAGCCGCCTTCACGCCAGGCCGAAAATCCGGCGGCCGACGGGCCGGGCTGGTATCCCGGCTGATACCCCGGGAACGGACTCTGCTGGGCGCGGATGCTGTCCAGCGCCTGGGTGGCGACGGTGGTCGAGGCCCGGTGCCCGGCCCCGGCCAGGGCGTGGCGCAGGGCTCCGACGATCAGGCCGCGCACCAGGGCCGGGTCGCGGAAGCGGACCTCGGCCTTGGCCGGGTGGACGTTGACGTCGACCTCGCTGGTGTCCAGCGTCACATACAGCGCCGCCGTCGGGTGGCGATCCCGCGCCAGGAAGTCGGCATAGGCCGCGCGCAGGGCGCCTTGCAGCAGGCGGTCGCGCACCGGCCGGCCGTTGACGAACAGGTACTGGTGGGCGGCGTTGCCGCGGTTGTAGGTCGGCAGCCCCGCGAACCCCGACAGCCGCACGCCGTCGCGGACCTGGTCGATCTCGATGGCGTTGTCCTGGAAGTCGCGGCCCAGCACGGAGGCCAGGCGCGCCAAGCGTCCTTGCGGCCCGGGATGCTCGGGCGGCAGGCGCAGAATGCGGCGGCCGTCGATGTCCAGCGAGAAGCCGACGCTCTCGTTGGCCATGGCCTGGCGCTTGATCTCCTCGGTGATCGCCAGGGCCTCGGCGCGCTCGGACTTCATGAACTTCAGGCGCGCTGGCGTGGCGTAGAACAGGTCGCGCACCTCGATCCGCGCCCCATGCGGGCCGGGGAAGGCGGCGGGCGATACGTCGCCGACCTGGCCGCCCTCGACCAGGATCGAATGGGCGTCGCTCGAACCCTTGGCGCGCGAGCTGATCGTCAGCCGCGCCACCGATCCGATCGACGGCAGGGCCTCGCCCCGGAAGCCCATGGTGTGGATGCGCAGAAGGTCCCAGAGACCATCCTCGTCGGGCGCCAGCTTCGAGGTCGCGTGGCGCTCGATGGCCACCGGCAGTTCTTCGGCCGACAGGCCGCAGCCGTCGTCGGCGACCAGGATCCGGGTCAGGCCGCCGCCATGGGCCTCGACCTCGATCCGGGTCGCGCCGGCGTCGATGGCGTTGTCGACCAGCTCCTTGATCGCGCTCGCGGGCCGTTCGACCACCTCGCCGGCGGCGATGCGGTTGACGGTCTCGGGCGGCAGGCGGCGGATGGGCATCACACGGACTTTCACGAGGCAGGCCGGAGCCCCCTTCAAACCCGAAGGAAGCTCAAGCATTGCGACTCCTTAAGTTGACCGACCTAACGCCGATCGGCCAACGACAGGGAGAACGCGGAGTTTATCTCGATTCCGCCGCCGTTCGAGGAAGACAGATAGTGACCCTTCGCCGTTTCGCCGCCGCTGGTCTCGCCCTTTCGCTGCTTTGCGGGGGATCGGCGCTGGCGCAGGCCCGCGATGAGGTCTCGATCCACCAGACGGCGCCGGTCGACCTGCGCGCCGCCGACCCCGAAGGGACCTTGGTCGAGGAACTGGTCGTCAACGCCAAGCTGCCCGGCCCGGCCTGGTGGAAGGTGTCGGACGCCGACAGCACGGTCTACATCCTGGCCATCCCGGCCCTGTCGCCCAAGACCCTGACCTTCGACACCTCGGTGCTGGAGCGTCGCCTCGATGGCGCCAACCGCCTGATCATGGCGCCCGAGCCGGACGTCAGCGTCGTGCGGATCATCGCCCTGGCCGTGGGCGGCCGGCGCTATTTTCTGGCCGACGCGCCGATGCGCGACACCTTGCCGCCCGAACTGCGCGCCCGCCTGGAGAAGCGCCTGGCCGACGGCGGCGAGAAGCTGGACAGCATGGACGACATCAAGCCGGCCTTCGCCGGTTTCCTGGTCGCCAACATGAAGAAGGGCGGTTCGATCAGCATCCAGAGCGGCGGCGTGGCCGACAAGGTCGAGGCGATCGCCAGGAAGAGCGACCTCAAGAAGCGGCCGCGCATCCAGAAGCTGGATGGCTACGACGTGATCGACGCCCTGAAGTCGGTCGGCTCGCTGCCCAAGCCGATGCAGGAGTTCTGCCTGGACGCGGGCCTGCGCGAGGCCGACGCCGGCGGCTCCCGGACCGTCGAGACCGCCCAGCGCTGGGCCGAAGGCGACGTGGTCAAGCTGGCGGCGGCCGATCGCGGCTACCAGGCCTGCCTGTCGGCGACGCCGGGCGTGGCCTCGGAGATCCGCAAGACCATCGACCGCTCGACCAAGGCCATCGATCAGGCCCTGAAGACGCCCGGCAAGTCGGTGGCGCTGGTCAACTTCCGACCGCTGCTGTCGGAGGAGGGCGTCTTGGCCAGGCTGAGGGCCAAGGGCTACACGATCACCACGCCGGCCGAAGTCCAGCCTTGAACGCGAAACGGCCCGGAACCGCGAGGCTCCGGGCCGTTCGATTGTCTCGGCGCGCCTGAGCTTAGAGGCCCGGCAGCTTGATGCCGGTCTTCTTTTCGCGGCTGATGACCACGCCACCGGCGCCCACCAGCTTCTTCAGACGGGCTTCCTCGGCGGCGGCGTCGACCTCGGCCGGGGCGTTGGCGCCCGACTCGGCGGCGGTGGCGACGTTCGTCGTCTTGGGCTGGCCCTTCTTCCAGAACATCACCTTGCTGGCGAAGCTCTCGTCCTTGTGGGCCAGGTCGCCGTTCTCGTCGTCGACCACGAAGCGGATCAGGGGATCGGCCTTGTCGGTCCCGGCGCGGGCGACCAGCAGCTTTTCACCTTCCGAACGACCGGCGGCGTTGCTCTGGCCGATCAGGGCGGCGCGAGCGGCGCTTTCCGGCTGCAGTTCCTGAGGACGCGGCTCGCCGGGCGCCGGCGGACGCAGGGCGTAGTCCGGCGGCACGGCCAGCGGGGCCTTGCTGACGACGCGGAATTCGTCGGGAACCACCTTGTTCATGCCCAGGGCTTTCTGGGTCGAGGTGCAGCCGGCCAGGCCGATCACGGCCACGGCGGTCAGGGCGCTTACGGTCGCGACCCGATTGAAACTCATCAAACCATGCTCCAGCAGGCCGACCCCCGGCCCAAATTTTGGACGCTCTCGATACGACATCCTCGCCCGGGCGCCAATCTCCCACGCGAATGCGGCGTCATTCCGTCAAAACGCCTTGGCGGCCCTAACTCACTCAGCCGGTTCGGCCAGCTTCTTCTCGCCATAGAGGAAACTGTCGATCAGCAGCAGGGCCACCCCGATGTTGATCGCCGAGTCGGCGATGTTGAAAACCCACGGGAAGTTCAGGCGCGAGACATCGATGAAGTCGACGACATAGCCGTACAGCACCCGGTCGATCAGGTTGTTGCCGATCGCCGCGCCGATGATCATGCCGACCCCGATGGCCGGCAGCAGCTTGTTGGCCTTGCGAGCCCAGACCGACAGGCCGATCACCACGAGAATCGAAAAGCCGATCAGCAGCCAGCGGCCCCAGTCGTGGTCCTTCAGAAGGCCGAAGCTCATGCCGTAGTTATGGACCATCGTCAGGCGCAGCGGACCCAGCAGCGGCAGGGACGCGCCCTGTTCGCGGCCCAGCAGGCCCAGGACCCAGAGCTTGGAGATCTGGTCCAGCACCAGGGTGACGGCGGCGACGGCGTAGGCGGTCCAGCCGAGGCGGGTGATTTTCAGTGACGACAAGCTCATCCATCCATCTTGCACCCTCTCCCATAGGGAGAGGAGGGACCCGCCGCGCAGCGGTGGGAGGTGAGGGGTTTCACCGGTAGCCGGCGTGCCGGCACGCCGTCAAACCTCGTAACCCCTCACCCCTACCCCTCTCCCTATGGGAGAGGGAGATTTCAGCCCCGCTGAGCGTCCCAGTACGCCACAGCTTCAGCGTCGCGAAGGCTAAGCTCCGGATAGCGGGGATCGGTTCCCACCTCCGGCAGGATCCGCCACGAGCGGGCGCACTTGTTCCCCTCGGCCAGTTTCGGATCCACCGACACGCCCTTGACCTCGTCGGTCGTGAACGCGCCGCTTTCACCGGCGACCAGGGTCGCGGCGCTCGTGCGGAACACCTCGGCGGCGTCCAGGCCATCGAAGGCGGCCAGCAGCTCGGCGTCGGCGACGTGGACGACCGGCGCCGCCTCCAGCGCCGAGCCGATGCGCTTTTCGCGGCGTTCGACTTCCAGGGCGCCGGTCACCACCGACATCACCGTCTCGACCTTGGCCCAGCGGGCGGCCTCGGCGTCGTTGCGCCACTCGGCCGGCGTCGCCGGGATCACCCGCAGGCTGTTGGAGCCGGCGTCGGGGAAGCGCGTCTGCCACGCCTCTTCCATGGTGAAGCTGGTCAGGGGCGACAGCCAGATGGTCAGGCGCTCGAACACATAGTCCAGCACCGTGCGATAGGCCCGGCGACGCAGGGCGTTGGGCGCGTCGCAATAGAGGCTGTCCTTGCGGATATCGAAGAACAGGGTCGACAGGTCGCCCTGGCAGAACTCGATCAGCGGCCGCGTCACGTCGGCGAAGCGATAGGCCTCGTAGGCGGCGCGCACCTGGCCATCCAGTTCCCACAGGCGGTGCAGGATGTACTTCTCCAGCGGCGGGAAGTCGGCGTAGTCGGTGACCCGCTCGGCCTCATCGAAGCCGGCCAGGGCGCCCAGCAGGTAGCGCGTGGTGTTGCGCAGCTTGCGATAGGCGTCCGTCGTGGTGGCCAGGATCGTCTTGCCGATCCGCTGGTCTTCCGAATAGTCGACCATCGCCGCCCACAGACGCAGGATCTCGGCGCCGCTTTCCTTGGTCACGGTCTGCGGTTCGATGGTGTTGCCCTTGGACTTGGACATCTTCTCGCCGTTCTCGTCCTGGGTGAACCCGTGGGTGAGAACCGCCTTGTACGGCGCGCGACCGCGGGTGCCGCAGCCTTCGAGAAGCGACGACTGGAACCAGCCGCGGTGCTGGTCCGAGCCTTCCAGATACAGATCGGCCGGCCAGTGGCTGTCGGCCCGGCCCTCGATGGTGAAGGCGTGGGTGCAGCCGCTGTCGAACCAGACATCCAGGATGTCGCCGACCTTCTCGTACTGGGCCGGGTCATGGGCCTCGCCCAGGAAATCGGCGTCGGGACGCGAGAACCAGGCGTCGGCCCCGCCCTCGCGGATGGCCGCCAGGATGCGGGCGTTGACCGCCGCGTCCATCAGCGGGGCGCCGGTGGTCTTGTCGACGAACATGGCCAGGGGCGTGCCCCAGGCGCGCTGACGGCTGACCAGCCAGTCGGGGCGCGTCTCGACCATCGAGCCGATGCGGTTGCGGCCGGCGTCGGGGTGGAAGGCGGTGTCGGCGATGGCCTGGATCGCGGTCTCGCGCAGGGTCTGGCCGCTCTCGAGCGGCTGATCCATGCGGATGAACCACTGTGGGGTGTTGCGGAAGATGATCGGGGCCTTCGAGCGCCAGCTGTGCGGATAGCTGTGCTCGACGCGGCCGCGCGCCAAGAGGGCGCCGGCCTCGATCAGCTTGTCCATCACCGCGCCGTTGGCGGGGCCGAACTTGCCGGCCTTCTTGCCCTCGGTCTCGATGACTTTCAGGCCCGCGAACAGCGGCACGTGCGGGTAGTAGGCGCCGTCCGGATCAACGGTGTCGGGGATGGAGTCCAGCGCGTAGCCGCTCTTCAGCCACACCAGATAGTCGTCCGCGCCGTGACCCGGAGCGGTGTGGACAAAGCCCGTGCCGGCGTCGTCGGTGACGTGCTCGCCGGCGAGGAGGGGGACGTCGAAGCCGAAGCCCTCATCGAATTGCGCCAGCGGGTGGGCGCAGACCAGACCGGTCGGATCGACGGGCTCGACCCGGCGCCAGGTCGCGACCTTGGCGGCCTTGCGGACGTCCTCGGCCAGCTTGTCGGCGATGACCAGGCGGTCTCCGGCCTTCGACCACGGGGCGAACTCGAGGTTCTCCTCCATGGCTTCCACCTCATAGAGGCCGTACTCGACCTTGGGGTTGAAGCTGATGGCGCGGTTGGCGGGGATGGTCCACGGCGTGGTGGTCCAGATCACGACAGAGGCGTCGTTGGGCTGAAGGCGGAAGACGTTGTCGCCGGCCGGATTGCCCGACAGCGCGTAGTGCTCCTCGTCATAGACCTTGACCGGGAACTTCACCCAGATCGTGGGGCTGACGTGGTCGTGGTACTCGATCTCGGCGTCGGCCAGGGCCGTGCGCTCGACCGGGCTCCACATCACCGGCTTGGAGCCGCGATAGAGCTGGCCGCTGGCGGCGAACTTGTGGAACTCGGCGACGATCGTGGCTTCCGAGGTGAAGTCCATGGTGGCGTAGCGGTTCCACCAGTCGCCCAGGACGCCCAGGCGCTGGAACTCGGTCTTCTGGGCCTCGACCCAGCCGCCGGCATATTCGCGGCAGCGGGTGCGGAATTCCTCGGCCGGGACCTCGTCCTTGCGGCGGCCCTTGGCGCGGAATTCTTCCTCGATCTTCCACTCGATCGGCAGGCCGTGGCAGTCCCAGCCGGGCACGTAGTCGACGTCGTAGCCCAGGGCGAAGCGCGAGCGGACCACGAAGTCCTTCAGCGTCTTGTTCAGGGCATGGCCGATGTGGATGGCGCCATTGGCGTAGGGCGGGCCGTCGTGCAGCACGAACAGCGGGGCGCCGTCGGCTTGTCTCTTCGCCCGAACAGCGCCGTAGAGGCCCTTGTCTGAGAGGGCGGCCCAGCCCTCCAGGATCTCGGGCTCCTTCTTGGGCAGGCCCCCGCGCATCGGGAACGGGGTGTCGGGAAGGAAGACGGTTTCGCGATAGTCGCGGGGGGTCGTGGCGTCGTCGGCCATGGAATAGGTGTCCGGCTTGAAGGTATCGGAAGAGGGCGGGAAAACCCGGCGCGCGCTGGAGGATCGTCCGGCGGCGTCACGCCGGGCGGATAATTCGCGAAATCTTCCGAACGAAATTCATGGCCAGCGGGATAGCAGAGGGAGGGCCGGGGCGCAAAGGCTTCGGCTAAGCCCCCGGCCTCCGCAGCTTCGGCGTGACGGTCACGGTCATCAGGCGGGCGTTGCGGATGATCAGGAACGCGGTGGCGCGGCCAATGCTGTGGTGGTCCAGCGCGCGCAGCAGGTCGTCGAGGCCGGTCAGGATCTGGTTTCCCGCCGCGACCAGCAGGTCGCCCTCCTTGATCCCCGCCTTGGCCGCGGGGCCGCCGAGATCGACATGGGCGACATAGACCGCATAGGGCTGCTGGACGCCCGTCGCCCGCGCCAGGGTCGGCGGGATCGGGGCCTGCTGGGCGATCAGGCCGATCGAGCCGCGTCGCACGTGGCCGTGCGCCAGCAGTTCGCCGATCACGAAGCGGGCGGTGTTGGCCGCCACCGCGAAGCACAGGCCCTGGTAGCCGGCGATAATGGCGGTGGCGATGCCGATCACCTCGCCGGTCGAATTGACCAGCGGGCCGCCGCTGTTGCCGGGATTGAGCGCCGCGTCGGTCTGGATCAGGTCCTCGATCAGCCGGCCGCGCTCGCCCCGCAAGGACCGACCCATGGCGGAAACGACGCCGGTGGTCACCGTGGCCTCGAAGCCCAGCGGCGCGCCGATGGCGATGACCAGTTGGCCGCGCCGCAGTTTCTTGGAATCGCCCAGCCGGGCCACCGGGATGTCGGCGGCCTGGTCGATCTTGATGATGGCCAGGTCGGTGTCGGGATCGTCGCCGACGCAGCGGGCGGTGAAGTTGCGGCCCTCGGCCGTGATGACCACGAAGCGGCTGGCGCCCTGGATCACGTGGCTGTTGGTCAGGATCAGCCCGCCCCCAAGCTCCTTGTCGGCGCCGATGGCGAAGCCCGAGCCGACGCCGGACATCCGGGGATCTTCCAGCATCGGATGGATGCGCACGACGCTGGGCCCGACCCGTTCGACGGCGCGGACCACGGCGTTGGAATAGGCGTCCAGCAAGTCACCGTCGGGCAGGGCGCAATAGCCGCCCTCGATCTCGATGGCCTTGCCCGTGTCGAACACGAACTGCGCGCCCTCGGGATAGGCCAGGATCTCGTGGGCCCGCGCCTTCGCCGGCTGCCTGGCGCGCGCGAAATCCCGGTACTTGCGCCCCTTGAGCATGCGGTCCCCACCCAGCCGTTAAACAAGGTTAACGGGACGGGGGAAGAGGGGAAAGGGTTTCGTGCGCCGCGCGATCCCCCTCCACCGGCGTCCGCCGGTCCCCCTCCCCCAAAGGGGGAGGAGAGATTCTCCGCCACCCACTTGGGGGCGGACAGACCACGCGGAGCGTGGTCAGGTGGGGGTTAGTGCTGAGTCAGAACCCCGGCGCCACGATCGCCCGCGCCGCCTGCTCGTCGCGGCGGATCTGCTCGATCATCAGCTCCAGGCTGTCGAACTTCAGTTCCGGCCGCAGGAAGGCGATCAGGTCGGTCTCGATGATCTGGCCGTACAGATCCTCGTCGAAATCGAACAGCCAGGTCTCCAGCCTCGTCTCGACCATGCCGGTGGTGGGGTTGTTGCCGAGATTGGCCACGCCGGGCACCTCGCGGCCGTCGGGCAGGCGGGTGCGGGTAGCGTAGACGCCGAGCTTGGGGACGACATAGTCCTCGACCTCGACATTGGCGGTCGGGAAGCCCAGCTGGCGGCCCAGTTGCTGGCCCCGGCGCACCACGCCCTCGATGGCGAAGGGGCGGCCCAGGATGCGGGCGGCCTGGTCCGGCTCGCCGTTGCGCAGCGCGTCGCGGACGCCCGTCGAGGAGAACTTGTCGCCGTCGCGGCTGGCCACGGGTTCGGCGATCGAAACGGTGAAGCCGTATTCGTCGCCATACGTCTTCAGCAGGTCGGCGCTGCCGCTGCGGCCGCGGCCGAACGAGATGTCGAAGCCGGCGGCGACATGCTTGACGCCCAGGCCCTCGACCAGCACCTTTTCGACGAACTCGCGGTCGCCGAAGCTGGCCATCTCGAAGTCGAACGGCAGCAGATAGAGCAGGTCGACGCCCAGGCCGCCCAGCGCCCGGGCCTGCTGGCCGTGGGTCATCAGCTTGAAGGCCGGCTCGGTCGGCCGGAACAGGCGGCGCGGGTGCGGGTCGAAGGTGATCACCCCCAGCGGCGTATGGTCGGCCAGCGCCGCTTTCGCGGCCTGGGCGATCACCTGCTGGTGGCCGCGATGCACGCCGTCGAAATTGCCCAGCGCCACGGCGGCGCCGCGCTCGTCGGCGGGGAGGTTCTTCCAGGCGTTGACAGTCTTGAGCGGCATCATGCGGCCTTGCGCGGAACCATGACCACGGCCTCGCCGTCGACCACCGCCTTGCCGCCCACCTTGCAGACGGTGGCGAGGGTGACATGGGCCTTGGCTTCGTTGATCTCGGAGATGGTGACCACGGCGGTGACCTCGTCGCCGATCCTGACCGGGCGTTTGAACTTCAGCGTCTGCGACAGGTAGATCGCGCCGGGCCCGGGCAGGGCGGTGCCCAGCACCGCCGAGATGTAGCCGGCCGACAGCATGCCGTGAGCGATGCGTCCGCCAAAGCTGGTCTTGGCCGCGTAGTCGGCGTCCAGGTGCACCGGATTGGTGTCGCCGGTCACCTGAGCGAAGGCGACGATGTCGGCCTCGCCCACCGTGCGGACCAGCTGCGCCGACTGACCGACGCTCAGCTCTTCGAGAAACTTGCCCTGCATGATGATCCCCTTGTTCTTTTTGCTTACCAGACCAGATCGCCGATGGCGTGGGTGGCGCCCACGGCCTCGGCGTCGAGCAGGGCCTGAACGGCCTCCGGGATCAGCAGGCCATCGGGCCCGACGGCCGTCTCGCCATGGATGCCCTTGGCGATGAACAGGCAGGCCAGCTTCTGGTCGCGGGCGCCCTTCACGTCGGTGATGACGCCGTCGCCGATGCACAGCACGCGGTCGCGATCGACGGGACGACCCAGCAGCTGCGCGGCCTCGGCCACGGCCAGATCGTAGATCGCCGCATAGGGCTTGCCGGCCATGATCACCTTGCCGCCCAGGGTCTCATAGAGATCGGCCAGGGCCCCGGCGCAGAAGATCAGGCGCTCGCCGCGCTGCACGACGCGATCGGGATTGGCGCAGATGAACAGCAGGCCCCGGTCGGCGGCGACCTTCAGGCGATCGCGATAGTCCTCGGGGACTTCCTTTTCGTCCTCGTAGAGGCCCGAGCACAGGATGAAGTCGGCGTCCTCGGGCCCCGCCAGGGTCAGGTCGAAGCCCGCCCACAGCGGCCCGTCGCGCTCGGGGCCGATCTTCCAGACCTTGGTTCCCGTGTGCGGCGTCAGCAGCGCCCGGGTCGCGTCGCCCGAGGTGACGAAGCCCTGCCAGGCCGAGCGCGGCACGCCCAGGCCGTCAAGCTGCGCCACCACGTCATACGAGGGGCGCGGCGAGTTGGAGATCAGCACCACCGGACCCTTGGTCTCACCCCATTGGGTCAGCGCCACACAGGCCTCGGGGAAGCTCTCCACCCCGTTGTGGATCACGCCCCAGACGTCGCACAGCACCACGTCGTAGCGGTCGGAAAGGTCGGAAAGGCCGGCGGGAAAGTCCATCATGGATTGGGCGGTAAAGCTCGCGGGAGTGGGCGTCAACCAGGAGCCATCTAGGCGCTCGCCCCCTCGATCGCCAGGGCAAGGCTCATCTGTTCGGCCAGCCAGTCGTTCATGCGGGCGTCGATCACCAGGTGAACCCGGTCGGCGTCGCCGCGATTGGCCACCGTATGAGGGTCGGACAGGCGCAGATACCAGGCCTCGCCCGGGGCCATCGGCACAGGGACGCCATTGACCTTGAACTCGACGGCCGGGTTGCTGGTGATCGGGACGTGGATACGCGCCTTGCCGTCCTCGGCGCACAGGTCGAGGTCGGTATGCTCCTTGATCACCGAGCCGGGCGCCAGCTTCATCAGCCGCACGCTGGTCAGCGGGCATTCGAAGGCGGCCAGGACCGACTGGAAATAGGGGCAGGCCTCCAGGAACGGCGTGGGGACGTAGTCGGTGCGGACCGGGTCGGAATAGATCATCCGGATCGGATGGGTCTCTCCGGCCATGCAGCGCAGGGCGATGGCGCTCCAGTCGCCGTCATAGTTCTGGCGGACGAAATGCGAGACCCAGGTCGTCCCGGCTTCGACCCGCGCGAGATCCGCGCGCAGCCGGTCCGGATCGAAGGCCAAGGGCAACCGCACGCGGTCTGGAAAGCGCATGGTTTCAGCTTATGCTGGTGCTCCGCGTCGCCACAAGCGATGATCTTCCGGAGCCCGAATGACCCTCGCGCCGAGCCTGGCGGCCTTCGGGCGGCTGCTGTCCGATGCGGATCTTCGCGCGCGTCTCGCCGAGGAGCGGGACATCGGCGCGGCCGCGTTGGCGTTGGGTCTGGAGCAGCCCGGCTGGCAGGCTCAGCCGATCCGGCTCGACCAGGCGCCGCCGCCCGGCTGGCTGCCGGCCGCGATCGACGACGACCGGGTGTCTTGGCGGTGGTTCGGGCGCCGGGGGCTGGACGACGGCTTCTACGCGCACGAACTGCTGACGGCGGGTTTTCTGGCGATCAACCGGTTGTTCGCCGTCGAGACGCCGCTCTCGGCTTTGCCGTCGGGTTCGCGCGCGCCGGACGGCCTCGTCTTTCACATGTCCCGCTGCGGCTCGACCTTGATCGCGCGGATGCTGGCGGCCGATCGCGACGCCACCGTGATCTCGGAGGCCCAGCCGATCGATACGGCGGTGCGGTCCGGCGATCCAGCTCTGCTGCGCGCCGTGGTCGCCGCCTTCGCCCGGCCGCGCGGGATCGGCGAGGCGCGGCTGTTCCTGAAGCTGGATTGCTGGAACAGCCGGGCGATCCCGCTTTTTCGGGCGGCCTTTCCCGACACGCCCTGGATCTTCTCCTACCGCGAGCCCGTCGAGGTGATGGTCTCCCACGCCCGCCGCGCCGGAAGCCAGATGGTCCCCTCGCTGGTTCCGTCCTCGATCCTCGGATTGGCGTGGGGGAACCCGCGGGATCCGCTCTATCATGCGGCCGTTCTGGCCAGCGTCTGCGAGGGCGCGCTGGACGGCTGGGCGGTCGGCGGCGGGATGCTGGTGGACTATCGCGACCTGCCGGAGGCGGTGTTCACGCGGGTGCTGCCGCATTTCGGGCTGACGCTGGCTTGCGACGTCGAGGCGGCGATGCGGGCGGTCGCGGGCGTGAACGCCAAGGCTCCGGGCGAGGCCTTCTTGCCCGACAGCGAGGCCAAGCGCCGTGAGATCAGTCCCGCGATCCTGGCGGCGTGCGAGGGCCGCCTGGCGATCGCTCACGCGCGGTTGCGCCTGCTTTCGGAAATCGTCGTTCCGTGACTATGATCCCGGGACAAACGGGAGGGGCCGATGACGATACTGATCCTGGGGCTGATGCTGTTTCTGGGCGTCCATTCGACGCGGATCCTGGCCGCGCCGTTCCGCAACGCCCAGGTCGCCGCCAATCCGGGCCGCTGGAAGGGGCTGTATTCCGTTCTCTCAGCGGTGGGGCTGGGGCTGATCATCTGGGGCTGGATCCAGTTCCGGCCGATGGCGCCGCAGCTCTACGACCCGCCGCCCTGGGGCCGTCACGCCGCGATGGGCCTGGTCTGGATCGCTTTCGTGCTGCTGGCCGGCTCGAACGGGCCGGTCGGACGGATCAAGGCGACCGTGCGCCACCCGATGCTGCTGGGAACCATCCTGTGGTCGGCCGGCCACCTGCTGGCCAATGGCGACCAGGCCTCGGCGCTGCTGTTCGGGGCGTTTCTGGTCTGGGCGATCGTGGACCTGATCTCGGCGCTGGGACGCGGGGAGCCGGCGCCGGTCGTGACCAAGCCGATCGCGGACGTGATCGCGGTCGTGGCGGGCACGGCGCTGTATGTGGTGTTCGTGGTCTTCCTGCACCGGCTGCTGTTCGGGGTCTCGCCGTTGGGCTAGGTGGCGTCGTGGAAGATGACGCCTAGCGTTCGCCGCCGGCCTGAGCGGATCTCGCTCACGCCGTGCCGCAACACGCGACGGTGGACGCCGCGCACGCCTTCGGCCGGCCGTTCGCGCACCGCGAAGATCACGCCCTCGCCTTGTCTCAGCGGCACGACCTGCGGCGCGCTCTGTTGGCGGGGCCGCTGCTCGACGATCACGAACTCGCCGCCGTCGAAGTCCCGGCCCGGCTCGTCCAGCAGGAACGCCGCCTGCAGCGGGAAGACGTGCTCGCCGTAGAGATCCTGGTGCAGGCAGTTGTAGTCGCCGGGGCCGTAGGTCAGCAGCAGGGGCGTGGGCCGCGCCTGGCCGGCCTCGCGGCAGCGCGCCAGCATGTCGTCCAGCGCTTCAGGGAAGCGGCGGTCCTCGCCCAGACGCTCGGCCCAGCGGTTGGCGATCGTCGACAACGGACCGTAGAGACCCTGCCGGAGTCGTTGCACGACGTCCGGCAGGGGGTAGCTGAAGTATTTGTACTCGCCGCGTCCGAAGCCGTGGCGGGCCATGACCACACGACTGCGGAAGCCCGCCTCCTGGGGATAGAGGTCGGCGATCCCCTGGCAGGTCTCGGGCTTCAGGATCGGGCCGGTCAGGGCCCAGCCGCGCCCGTCGAGCTCGGCGCCGATGCGAATCCAGTCGAGTGTCACGCGGCCACGCGCGCCCCTTCACGCGCCAGGAGGGCCTGCTTGCGCTCGACGCCCCAGCGGTAGCCCGACAGGCCGCCGTCGGCGCGGACCACGCGGTGGCAGGGCGTGATCACCGCCAGCGGATTGGCTCCGCAGGCCTGGGCCACGGCGCGCGCGGCGCTGGGCCGGCCGATGGCGCGGGCGATGTCGGCATAGGAGGCGGTCTGGCCGACGGGGATCTCACGCAGCGCGCCCCAGACGGCCTTCTGCAGCTCGGTGCCTTGCGCGTCGGTCGGCAGGTCCGGCGCGCGGTCGGGATGGTCGATCAGATCGGCCACCGCCTTCAGGTCGGCGGCCACCCCCTCGGCGTCCGACACGATCCGGGCGTGCTTGAAGCGCTTCTCCAGGTCGGCTCGCAGCGCCTCGGCGTCGTCGCCCAGGGTGACCAGGCGCAGGCCCGTGTCCGAGCGGGCCACGAGCGTCAGGCCCAGGCTGGTCTCGCCGACGGCCCAGCGCAGGGTCTCGCGATTGATGTCGGGCTTGCAGCGCAGGCAGGCGCGCAGGCCAGCGGCGCGGGCGTCTTCCCGGGTGGCGTAGAAGGCGACGTTCTTGCGCAGCGGACGGCCGCCGCAGCTGGCGACGCAATAGACGCCGGTGGTGCGCACGCCGATATAGAAGGCGCCCTCGGCGGCGCGATCCTTGGCGCGCATGGCGTTCCAGCGCGCGTCATCACTGGGATAGGTCGAAGCGATCATGGGGATCTCCTTTCGTGAGGAGACCATGCGCCAGGTCACGCCGGCAATCATTCCGAAGCTTGCGGCCCAGCGCCCAAAGCTGTCAGCAGTCTAGTGTCCCGATTCCGAAGTTCGCAAGCGTTTGTGGCAAGCTCCGACGAACTTCGGAATCGATAAGGACACTAGTAAGTTTATGTTTCTAGTGTGCTTTTTTTGATTTGAAGTTCGCTCAGAGCCTGATCCAAGTACGGGCGAACTTCAAATCCAGCACACTAGGGGCCTACCAGCCGACGGCGCGACGGCGCAGGGCGCCGCGGATGAAGTCCTGCGGCGGTTCGGCCTCGGCCAGCACCGCGTCGCGGATGGCGCGCGGTTCGCCGAACAGGTGGCCCTGGCCGTAACCGATATCCAAGTCGAGGATGTCAACGATCTGCTTCTCGGCCTCGACCTTCTCGACGATGACCTCGATGCCATAGCGGCGGGTCAGGGCGGCGAAGTCGGCGGCGTTCAGGTCGGGCAGCGAGGCGATGACCAGCTTGCCGTCCTGCTCTTCCAGCTGGTCCAGCATCATCTGGGCGCCGACCTTCAGGTAACGGACGTCGGCGCGGGCCAGATCCTGGAAGTCCAGGTCCAGGTCGCTGACCTTGTCGAGGCTGAAGCTGAAGCCCAGGCCGGCCAGACGGGCCATGTGACGGGCCTCGACCGGACCCCGGCGATCGAACGCCGCCTGGCCCAGCTCGAAGATCACCGCGCCGGCCAGGTCCTTGTTGGCCTGCATGAATTCGAGGAACTGCGGGAAGAAGCTCTCGTCGCCCAGGCTGGCCAGCGAGATGTTGCAGAAGATGCCGACCTTGCGGTCCTGCTTGGCCAGGCGACGGACGATCTGCACGCAGCGGAACAGCAGCAGGTTGTCGATGGCCGTCATCAGGCCTTCGGGCTCGGCCACGGCCAGGTACTCGGCCGGCATCATCACGCGGCCGGTCTCGTCGCGCAGGCGCGAGAAGCTTTCGTAGAAGACGGTCCGGCGCTGGGGCAGGCTGACGATCGGCTGCAGGTAGAGGTCGACGCGGTTCTCGGCCAGGGCGTCCTGCACGACCTGAAGCATGTGGCTGGCCTGCGGCGCGCGCTCGCGGCCCAGGTTGTGGCTTCGGGCCGAGGCGGCGGCGACCTGGTGGCTGAGCTGGTGCTCCAGCCGGTCGTTCATCTGTCCGATCAGGTCTTCCAACTGATGGACCTCGGTCGACAGCTCTTCCGTACGGCGCTGGGCATCGGCGGCGACCGATTCCACGAGATCCGACACGCGGGCGTCGACCTTCTCGATCTGGTCCAGCAGGATGGCGTGAGCCTCGCGCACGGTATCGATGTCGCCGCGCAGGGCGGCGGCCAGGAACGTCTGGCCCAGCAGGCCGTGGAAGGCGAAGCACAGGCCCAGCGCGCCGATGAACGCCGAGACGCCGACAGCCGGGGTCGCGCCCATCCTCCAGAGGAAGAGGGAGACGATCAAAGCCAGACAAAGATAAGCCCCCGTCAGGAGCCCCAGCATCAGCCTACGCATCACTCGCCCACACGAATCGTAAGACGTAATCAGACCGGCCCACGGTCGAAGAGTCGAATCTATTAACGACCCTGCGCCATTCGGTCCCAAAGCCCGCTAGCCTGCCCGGGTCGGATGTTCCATCCGAGCCGGATAAGCAGGCGAGCTCTTCTCGGTTACGGATCTTCCGACCGCCGAACCGCAAACACTTCGGCGGAAGACCCTTAAGGACGATCATAACCCAAGACGCGCGGATCGCTGAATCGACATTGGTCTCTCCGACTGATAATCGTTCGCAATCTAATCGGAGCCATTATGTCCGAAGCGTTCGCGTTGTCCCCTCAATTCAACCCAGCCGATACTCTCGACGTGCGTCCCCTGGCCAAGGCCGGGCGGGGCGATCGCGGGGTGATCGTCAAGGTCACCGGCGCGTCCGGCGCGGCCGAGTCCGTGGCGGCGGAGGAGCTTGAGCGACGCCTGCTGGAGATGGGCTTCGTCGAGGGCGCGGCCATTGAGGTGCTGCACGAGGGCCTGTTCGGCCGCGACCCGATCGCCGTGCGCGTCGACGACACTCGAGTGGCCCTGCGCCGCCGCGAAGCCGGCGCCGTCACCGTGAAATTCGACGGACTTTAGACCTTGGCCCTAGACACCTCCTTGAGCCAGGATCCTGGCGCGGCTGTTTCCGACGCCGCCGCCGAGCCCGCCCTGGTCGCCCTGGTCGGCAACCCCAACTCCGGCAAGACCGCGCTGTTCAACGCCCTGACCGGCAGCCGCCAGAAGGTGGCCAACTATGCCGGCGTCACGGTCGAGCGGAAGGAAGGCGTGCTGACCACGCCCTCCGGGCGACAGATGCGCGTGCTCGACCTGCCCGGCACCTATTCTCTGCGGGCCCGCAGCCCGGACGAGGTCGTCACCCGCGACGCGGTGATCGGCAAGCTGGAGGGCGAACTGGCTCCCCAGGTGCTGATCTGCGTGGCCGACGCCACCAACCTGCGCCTCGTTCTGCGCCTGGCTCTCGAACTGAAGCAGGTGGGCCGGCCGTTCGTGCTGGCCCTCAATATGTACGACATCGCCCAACGCCAGGGCTTGCGTATCGACCTGGAGCGCCTGTCCCGGGAACTGGGCGCGCCGATCGTCACCACGGTGGCGACCCGCAAGCGCGGCCTGCCCGAGCTCCTGGAAAAGGTCGAGGGCCTGGTCGCGGCCCGCAAGGTCGAAACCGAGAACGTCTGGCACGAGCCGGCCGCCGGGGAGATCCGGGCTGCCCACGCCGAGGCCCAGCGCATCTTCAAGGCCTGCGTGAAGCCGCCCGAGCGTCCGGACACCGTCACCGGCAAGATCGACGACGTGCTGCTGCACCCCGTCGCCGGCGTCCTGATCCTGATGACCCTGCTGTTCGTGATGTTCCAGGCGGTGTTCACCTGGGCCACGCCCGTCATGGACGGCATCGACGGGGCCTTCGCGGCCATCGCCGGCTGGACCAGCGCCCACCTGCCGGCGGGCCTGGTGACCAGTTTCATCTCCGACGGCCTGATCGCCGGGGTGGGCAGCGTGCTGGTGTTCCTGCCGCAGATCCTGATCCTGTTCTTCTTCATCCTGCTGCTGGAAGACAGCGGCTACATGGCCCGCGCGGCCTTCCTGATGGACAAGATCATGGGCGGGGCGGGCCTGCATGGCCGGGCGTTCATCCCGCTGCTGTCCAGTTTCGCCTGCGCCATTCCCGGCATCATGTCGACGCGGGTGATCGACAACAAGGAAGACCGGCTGACCACCATCCTGGTCGCCCCGCTGATGACCTGCTCGGCGCGGATCCCGGTCTACACCCTGATCATCGGCGCCTTCATTCCCAAGCAGACCGTCTGGGGCGTGCTGTCGCTGCAAGGCCTGGTCATGTTCGGCCTCTATGCCGGCGGCATCGTCAGCGCCCTGCTGGTCTCGTTCGTCATCCGCCGCGTGTTCTGGCGCGGCGCGGTCGAGCCCTTCATGATGGAGCTGCCGACCTATCGCTGGCCCGAGCCGCGCAACGTGCTGATGAACCTGTGGACCCGCGCCCGGATCTTCATGAGCCGCGCCGGCCGGATCATCCTGCCGCTGATGGTGCTGGTCTGGGTCCTGTCGACCTTCCCCTATCCGCCGGAAGGCGCGACGGGGCCGGCCATCGACTACAGCTTCGCCGGTCGCATCGGTAACTTCATCGCGCCCGTCATGGCCCCGATCGGCTTCAACTGGCAGATGACGGTGGCCCTGATCCCGGGCTTCGCGGCCCGCGAGGTCGCGGTGGCGGCGCTGGGCACGGTCTATGCGGTGGGCGGCGACGGCGACGCGGCCGCCACGACCCTGGGCTCGCTGCTGTCCCACCAGTGGTCGCTGGCCAGCGCCCTGTCGTTCCTGGCCTGGTACGTCTTCGCCCCGCAGTGCGCGGCGACCCTGGGCGTGGTCAAGCGCGAGACCAACGGCTGGACCTGGCCGACGGTGATGTTCGTCTACATGACCAGCCTGGCCTATCTGGCCTCGTTCGTGACCTATCACGTCGCCGTGGCGATGGGCGCGGGCTGAGGTCTGCTACAGGCCCTTTAGCCAGACGAAGACATCGTCGGGCCGCTCCTGGGCCGACAGGCCCTCCTGGCGCGCCGCCTCGCCCAGCTTGCGCAGTCGGCCGGGCGTGACGCCGAACCGGACCCGGAAGGCGCGGCTGAAGTGGGCGTCCGACCGGAAGCCATGGCGATAGGCGACCTCGGCCAGGGTCATCTGCTCGGCGCGATCCTGAAGGATCACGTCGAAGGCCTGGTCCAGCCGCCGCCGCTGGATGAAGGCGCTGACGCCGCCGGCGGGCTCGAACACCTTGTAGAGCTGGCTACGGGACACGCCCAGGTGCTCCCGCACCGTCTCCGGCGACAGGTCGGGATCGTCCAGCCGCTGCTCGACGAACTGCTGGCCAGCGATCAGCAGCACCTTCTCCAGCGGCCGCGGATCGGCGCCCATCGGTTCACCGCAGGCGAGTATCGCGCCGCTCACCAGGGCGGTCGTGGCCTTGGCGGCCATCGGCGTTTCAGCCGGCGTCATCGTCTCGATGGATTCCCACAGGGCGCGCAGATGCGAGGCCAGCATCCTCCCCGCCGGGGTGGCCTCCGAAACCACCCGGCCGTGGAAGTCGAGGCCGGCGGCCCGCGGGTCCAGCAGGCTGCGTGGCATCATGAGGTAAAGCGTGACGTAGGGGCTCTGGATCGTCGAGCGGTAGGGCCGCGCCATGTCCACCAGCCGGATCGCGCCCATGTCGCTGCTGGCCTCGCGGCCATCATAGTCGGCGCGCCAGACGTTCTTCCCCAGATCCAGCACGGCCATGACGGTGTCCGTCGCGTCGGCCATGATGTGGGTGAGCTTGCGCTCGAACCGCTGGGGAACGCCGACGCATCGCGCGAAGACGACATGGCCAAGCTGGTAGCCTTCCAGCCGGTTGTGGAAGTCGGCCTCGGGCGACAGCAGGGTGATGTCGAATAGATGCGCGCAGGCCTTGCGGTACAGTTCGACGGCGTCGGGCTGCTCGCGGGCGTCCAGCACCCATAGATCCCGACTCAGACGCTCATTCACGCAAAGGCCTCGACGAACGGCCGAGACTCATCCCGGCGAAAATCCCAGAGCAATAGAATGTGGACCGTCGGTCAATGACAGAGCCACGACGCCGCGCGAGAACGAGGGGCATGTCGCGCGCCGGTGGGGTACAGGCGCGCCATGCCCAGAGCCTCCTCCTTCGCGGAACCCAGGGAGGCGGTGGGGCGGTTCGTCGGCGCGCATACTGATCGCGCCGACGAAACGCTGGACCCTGTCGGGTCAAGCCTTGGCGGGTTTGGCCTTGGCGGTTTGGCCCTAGCGGGTCGGAACCGGGACTTCGCCGCGATAGTCGTAGAAGCCGCGACCGGTCTTCTTGCCCAGCCAGCCGGCCTCGACATACTTCACCAGCAGCGGGCAGGGGCGGTACTTACTGTCCGCCAGGCCTTCGTGGAGCACGTTCATGATGCTCAGCACGGTGTCCAGGCCGATGAAGTCGCCCAGTTCCAGCGGGCCCATCGGATGGTTGGCGCCCAGCTTCATCGCCGTGTCGATGGCGTCCACCGTGCCGACCCCTTCATACAGGGTGTAGATCGCCTCATTGATCATCGGCACCAGCACGCGGTTGACGATGAAGGCGGGGAAGTCCTCGGCGTTGCTGGTGATCTTGCCCAGCGACTTGGCGAAGGCCACGGCCGTCTCATAGGTCGGCACGTCGGTGGCGATGCCGCGGATGATCTCCACCAGCTTCATCAGCGGCACCGGGTTCATGAAGTGCAGGCCGATGAAGCGCTCGGGACGGTCCGTGGCCGAGGCCAGGCGCGTGATCGAGATCGACGAGGTGTTCGAGGCCAGCAGCGTGTCGGGCTTGAGGTGCGGCTGCAGGCTGCGGAAGATCGACTTCTTGACCTCCTCGTTCTCGGTGGCCGCCTCGATCGCCAGGTCGGTCGCGCCGATGGCCTCCAGGTTCTCGGCCGCCGAGATGCGGGCCAGGGCCGACTTCATCGCGGCGTCGTCGATGATGCCGCGGCCGACCTGGCGGGCCATGTTCTTCTCGATCAGGGCCAGACCGGCGTCGATCCGCTCGCGCGAGACGTCATGGAGACGCACATCGTAGCCGGCGAGGGCGGCGACATGGGCGATGCCGGACCCCATCTGGCCGGCGCCGATGACGCCGACCGTCTTGATTTCACTCATAAAAGCCAAGCCTTCGCTTGAATTAGCGCCGGACCTGCGTGTCCGCGCCCTGGATGTGCCGACTTTTCTAGCACGAGAAACCGTGGCGCCGCCAAGGCTTTGCTGCGATGCAACGTGAGCTTGGTTGTCAGGCGGAGATCACGCCGTGGGCGGATAGGCGTGGACGGCGCCGTTCGGGTCCTCGACCGCGTCCCCTCCGGGTCCATGCGTGACATGGTTCGGTCCGACCGGGACCTTGCCGTGGCCGCCGGGGATGTCGAGGACATAGGTCGGCTGGGTCAGGCCCGAGACCGTTCCGCGCAGGGCTTTCATGATCGCCTGACCCTCGGCCAGCGTCGTGCGCAGGTGGGCGGTGCCCGGAGCGTGGTCGCCATGGTGCAGGTAGTAGGGGCGGATCCGCGTCTCGACGAAGGCCCGCATCAGCTCGGCCAGCACCTCGGCGTCGTCGTTGACGCCTCGCAGCAGCACCGTCTGACTGACCATCGGAATCCCGGCGTCGACGATCCGGGCGCAGGCGGCGCGGGCGGCCGGGGTCAGCTCGCGGACATGGTTGGCGTGCAGGGCGACATAGACGGTCTTGGTCGTGCGCTTGAGGGCCGCGACGAGGTCGTTGGTCACCGCCTTGGGATCGACGGCCGGCACGCGGGTGTGAAAGCGGACGATCCTGACGTGGGGGATCGCCTCCAGCCGGTCCATCAGGTCGGCCAGGCGGCGGGGCGACAGGACGAAGGGGTCGCCGCCCGTGACGATGACCTCCCAGATCTCCGGCCGGCCGGCGATATAGGCGAAGGCGGCGTCCAGCTGGGCCGGGGTCAGGTTCGCCAGGCCCTCGGGGCCGACCATCTCGCGGCGGAAGCAGAACCGGCAATAGACCGCGCAGGTGTGGGTCGGCTTCAGCAGCACCCGGTCGCGATAGCGGTGGACGATCCCCTCGACGGGGCTGTGGACGGCATCACCGATCGGGTCGCCGTCCTCGCCGGGGCTGGCGACCAGTTCCTCGGGCGAGGGGATGAATTGGCGGGCGATCGGGTCGTCGGCGTCGGCGGGATCGATCAGCTCGGCCATGGCCGGGGTGATCGCCACGGCATAGCGCGCCGCCACCGCCTCCAGCGCCGGCAGGCGCTCGGACGGGACCAGTCCGGCCTCGGTCAGGGACCGGACGTCGCGGAGGGTTTTCCCCGGGGGCGAAAAGGGGGGCGGCATGAGGCGCGGGGATATGCGGGATTTCCCGGCCGGAGGCAAATTACGGGTCTGTTCAACTCTGGCCCTTAACCCTGTTTCGGAAGGGGAGAGGACCATCGTGACCCAGGAACGCAACATCGTCCCGCTCGCGGCGGCCCTGGTCATGGCGATGGTCTTCCTGTTCCTGCCCCAGGTGCTGAACGACGGCGACACCTACTGGCACATGGCCACGGGCGAATGGATCCTGGCTCACGGCCGCGTCCCCGACCACGACGTCTTCTCCTACACCCAGGCCGGCCGGCCGTGGGTGGCGCACGAGTGGCTGTCCGAGACGCTGATGGCCCTGGCCGCGCGGCTGGCCGGCTGGGCCGGGGTGACGGCGCTGTTCGCGATCGCCGTCGGCGGGGCGGCCTGGATGCTGGTCCGCCGGCTGTCCTTGCAACTGGGCGGCCTGACCCTGATCACGACGACCGTGCTGGCCCTGGCCTGCATGAGCGGCAGCCTGCTGGCGCGACCGCACCTGTTCATGCTGCCGATGTTGATCGCCTGGACGATCGAGATGCTGACGGCCCGCGACGAACATCGGGCGCCGCGCCTTCGGTTCGCCCTGCTGATGATCCTGTGGGCCAATCTGCACGGCAGCTGGGTGTTTGGCCTGGTGGTCGCCGGGGCCTTCGGGCTGGAGGCGCTGGCCGAGCCGAACGCCGACAAGCTGAAGGTGCTGCGCGGCTGGGGCCTCTTCGGTTTGGCCAGCCTGGTCTGCGCCGCGATCACCCCCCACGGGCCGGCGGCGCTGCTGTTCCCGTTCCAGGTGACCAGCATGGCGGTGCTGCCGCACATCACCGAGTGGCGGGCCGAGGACTTCTCGCACCTCTCGCCCTTCGCGATGGCGCTGCTGGCGACCCTGTTCGTTTGCCTGGGCCGGGGCGTGAAGGTCCCCACCTTCCGGCTTCTGCTGTTGCTGGTCCTGCTGTTGATGAGCTTGCAGCACATCCGCCATCAACTGGTGCTGGCCGCCGTCGCGCCGCTATTGCTGGCCGGGCCGTTGGCCGAAGCGCTGGGCCATGAGCCGGCCGAGCCCAAGCCTTCGCGGACTTTGCTGGCCGGTTTCGGCGTGGCCTGTGTCCTGCTGCTGGGCGTGCGTCTGGCCTGGCCGCTGCAACGGGTCGACGGCCTCAACAGCCCGGTCACGGCCCTGGACAGCGTGCCCGCCGAGTTGCGGAGTCAACCGGTGCTCAACGGCTACGGCCTGGGCGGCTACCTGATCTACAAGGGCGTGAAGCCCTTCATCGACGGCCGCGCCGACATGTATGGCGACGCGTTCAGCGCGCGCTATTTCACAGCCGTCGAGCCCGACTCTGTCGCCCTGCGCAAGCTGCTGGCCGACTACCGCGTGGCCTGGACGATCTTCACGCCGGACGATCCGGTGGTGGCGCTGCTGGACAAGGATCCGGCCTGGCGTCGGATCCATGCGGACCCCTATGCGGTGGTCCACCGGCGGGTGAACTAGGCTTCCGCCACCGGCGTCCAGATCACGTCCTCGATCCGCCGGGCGCCCGTGGCCAGGAGGACCAGGCGGTCGAAGCCGAGCGCTGACCCCGACGCTTCGGGCATGTGCTCCAGGGCGGCCAGGAAGTCCTCGTCGAGCGGATAGCGCTCGCCGTAGATGCGGGCCTTCTCGTCCATCTCGATCATGAACCGGCGGCGCTGCTCGGCCGGGTCGGTGAGCTCGCCGAACGCGTTGGCCAGCTCGACCCCGCAGGCATAGAGCTCGAACCGCTCGGCCACCCGCGGGTCGGCGTCCTTGGGACGGGCCAGGGCCGCTTCCGAGATCGGATATTCGCACAGCACCGTGGCGCGGCCTTCGCCCAGGCGAGGCTCGACCTTCTCGACGATGACGCGGCTGAAGACGTCGGCCCAGCCGTCGTCATCGGCCACCCGGATCCCGGCGGCGCGGGCGGCGGCGGCCAGGGCGTCCCGGTCGGTCGAGCCATCGGCGGCGACGCTGGCCAGAAGATCGACGCCGGCGTGGCGGTCGAAGGCCTCGGCCACCGACAGCCGCTCGGGCTCGGCGAAGGGATCGCAGGCCATGCCCCGGAAGTCGAAGCGCTTCGCGCCCGCCGTCTCGGCCGCCAGGGCCAGCAAGGTCGCGCAATCGTCCATCAGGGTCTGGTAGGGCGCGCCGGCCCGGTACCACTCCAGCATGGTGAATTCCGGATGATGCAGCGGCCCGCGCTCCCGGTTGCGCCACACCTTGCCCAGGCTGAAGATCTTCTCCTCGCCCGCCGCCAGCAGCTTCTTGCAGGCGAATTCCGGGGAGGTGTGCAGGTAGAGCGGGCTGGCCTCGCCCGCGATCGTCAGGGCTTGCGTGCCGAAGGCGTGCAGATGCGCCTCGTTGCCAGGGGACATCTGCAGGGCGGCGGCCTCCACCTCCTCGAACCCTTCGGTCTCGAACCAGGCGCGGAACGCCTTGGTGATCCGGTTGCGGGCCAGCAGGAACGGACGGCGGTCGGCGTGGACGTCGCTGCGCCACCAGGTGGCGCCTGGGGGGGAAGAGCTCTGGGACAAGGACAGAAACCGAAGAAGCTGGAGATTTCGCCCCGTTCGCTATAGGAGGGCGGGCACGGATCAATAGCATGATCGCGCCCGCGGCCTCGCGCGCGCTTTCTACCGAGGACGAAATTTAAGTGAAGGTCGCAGCCAGCTCGCTCCGCAAAGGCGCCGTCGTCGACATGGACGGCAAGCTCTACGTCGTCCTGACGGTCGACAACATCCACCCCGGCAAGGGCACCCCGGTGACCCAGCTGAACATGCGCCGCATCTCGGACGGCGTGAAGGTTTCGGAACGCTACCGCACGACCGAGCAGGTCGAGCGCGCCTTCGTCGACCAGCGTGACCACACCTTCCTGTACCAGGATGGCGACGGCTATCACTTCATGAACCCGGAAAGCTTCGACCAGGTCGTGGCCACCGAGGACGTGATCGGCGACGCCGCGCCGTACCTGCAGGAGAACATGACGGTCCAGCTGTCGACCCACAACGACGTGCCGATCGCCATCGAACTGCCGCGCACCATGATCCTCGAGATCGTCGACACCGAACCGTCGGTGAAGGGGCAGACCGCTTCGTCGTCCTACAAGCCGGCCCTGCTGAGCAACGGCGTCAAGACGACCGTCCCGCCGTACATCACGGTCGGCACCCGCGTCGTGATCCTGACGGAAGACAATTCGTATCAGGAACGCGCCAAGGACTAAGCGTCCTTCGGAGGCTTGAGACGCGAAAGGCCCGACGGGAAACCGCCGGGCCTTTTTGTTTGCGGGCTTCGGCCGGGCGGATCCGTCTCATAGGCCCAGGGGAGCGGCCTCCCGGGGCGTCCCGGTCGCTCAAGCTAGAGGCCGATGGCCTCCAGCTGCGCGACGCTCATGGCGTCCAGCTGGGCCGCGGTGAGCTTGTTGACCTGGGCGCGCGACAGGCCGCTCAGTTGGTTGGGACTGAAGGCGGCGATCTGCTCGCCGGTGAAGCCCGAGATCTGGCTGGGCATGATCTGGCCGATCTGCGCGCCGGTGAGGCTGCGGATCGCCACGGCCGGCAGCTGGCCGACCTGGGTGGTGGTCAGGGCCCCCAGCTGGGCCCCGGACAGCCGCGCCAGGCCCTCGGCTCCGAACGCCGTCAGCTGCTCTCCCGAGAAGCCGCGCACCTGGGTCGCCGACAGGCTGCCGAACTGTTCGTTGCTCATGCCGTTCACCGCCGCCAGCGACAGCGCGCTGATCTGGCTGTTGGTCAGGGCCGCGACCTGGGTGCGGTTGAGCTCGCCAATGTCGGCGGGCGTGAGGCCGCGCACCTGCACGGGTGTCAGCGCCGAGATCTGGCCGGCCGAGAGCGCCGCCACCTGGGTGACGTTCAGGGCCGAGATGTCGGCGGCCGAGAAGCCTTCCAGCTGGCCGGCGCCCAGGGCGCCGATCTGGCTGGCGGTGAACTCGCCGATGTCGGCGCTGCTGAACCGCTCGATCTGGCTGGTCGTCAGGCCGCGCACCTGGGCGGTGGTCAGGCGGGCGAACTGGGTGGCGTCCAGGGCCGAGAGAATGTCGCCGCTGACCGCGCCGATCTGGGTCCCGGACAGCACGGCCACCTGGGTGGTGCTCAGCGCTCCGAAGGCGGTGGCGTCGAGGCTGGCCACCTGGGTCGTCGACAGGCCCGTGATCTGGCTGGTGGTCAGGCTGGTCAGGCGCGAGGTCCCGAGGGCCGCGAAGGCCGTGGGCGACAGGGCGCCCAGCTGGGTCGGGTTCAGGTTGGCCACCTCGGTCGAGGTGAGGTTGGCGATGAACGTGCCGGACAGGCCCGCCATCTGGGTGGCGCTGAGCGTGGGCAGCCGGCCCTTGAAGACGCTGTCGGGCAGCACCGCCAGCTGGGTGGGCGACAGGCCGGCGAACTGGGCGGCCGTGAGGTCCGCGATGGCGGTGGTCGACAGGCCGCCGATATTGGTCGTCGACAGCGCGCCCAGTTGCGAGGGGGTCAGGCCGTCGACCTGGGTCGCGGACAGCTCGGCGAAGTCGGTGGTCGACAGGCTGGCGATCTGGGTGGTGCTCAGGCTCTGCACCTGCGCCGCCGACAGGCGGGCGACCTGGGTGGCGGTCAGGGCGGAGAAGGCCGTCGGCGTCAGGGCCGAAAGGAACGCGCTCGAGAGGCTGCCGACCTGGGTGACGGCCAGGGCGGACAGCTGGTCGCCGGTCATGGATCCGGCCTGGGTGGTCGACAGGCCGGCCAACTGGGCGGAGGTGAACCCCGCCACCTGGGTGGCGCTCAACGCCGGCAGGGCGTCGCTGGCCAGGGCCCCGACCTGGATCGAGCTGAGCGCCGCCAGCTGGGTCGCCGACAGCCCGCCAACCTGGGTCGATTGCAGGGCCGAGATCTGCGACGGGACGAGCGCGCGGACCTGGGCGGTGCTCAGGGCGGCCAGTTGCTCCGGCTTGAGGGCCGCCACGTCGGTGGCCGAGAGGCCGCCCAACTGCGACGCGGCGATCGCGCCCACCTGGGTCGTGCTCAGCTCGCCCATGTCCTCGGGCGTCAGGCCGCGCAGCTGGGCGGCGTTCAGACCGCCGATCTGGGTGGTCGTCAGGGCCGCGACTCGGGCGGCGTCCAGCGCCGAGAAGGCGGTCGCCGACAGGCCGCCGATCTGGGCGGGGCTCAGCGCGGTGAGGCGCGCGGTCTCGATCGCCGCCACCGCCGTGCTGGTCAGGCCGGCCAGCTGGCTGGCGCGCAGGCCGGTCCACTGGGTGGTGTTGAGATAGGTGAGGTCGGTCGCGTCCAGGCCGCTCAGCTGGGTGGCGGTGAGACCCTGCACCTGGGTGACCGCCAGGCCCGCCCACTGGGTGGCGTTGAGATTGCCGATCGTCTCCGGCGACAGGGCGCCCAGCTGCATGCCGGTCAGGGCCGCGATCTGGGTGGGGGCCAGAACGCCAAACATCGTCGTGGCGAAGCCCTTCAGCTGCGTCGATGTCAGGCCGCGCAACTGAGAGGCGGTCAGCTGCCGCAGGCTTTCGGGGCTCAGGCGGCCCAGATTGGTCACCGACAGCGCGCCGAGCTGACTGGCGTTGAGGCTGCCCAGCTGGGTGGCGCTCAGGTTCGTGGCGATGTCGGACGGCAGGCCAGCCATCTGTTCGGTGGTGAGGCCGCGAAGCTGGCCGGCGCCCAGGGCCGCGATCTGGGCGGCGCTGAGGCTGTCCAGCGCCGCGGTCGACATCTTGCTGATCTGGGTGCTGCCCAGCAGGCTCACGGCCGTGGTCGACAGGTGCGGAACCAGGACGCCCACCTGGGTCCCGGTCAGGGCGCCGATCTGGGCGCTGTTCAACTCGTCGACATCGTCGTCGGTCAGGCCCTTCAGCTGGGTGGTCGTCAGGCCGCGCATCTGCACGACGTTGAGCCGGGCCGTCTGGGTCGCGTCCAGGGCCGACAGCGACTCGGGCGTCAGGCCGCCGATCTGCGTGGCGCTCAGCGCGGCCACCTCGGTGGCGGTCAGCCGGCCGATGTCGGTGGGCGTCAGCACCTTCATCTGCGTGGCCGTGACCCCCTTCAGCTGCAGGCTGGTGAGCGAGGCGACGCCGCGCAGCGTCGCGAACTGGGTCCCCGACAGGGCGCCGATCTGTTCGAAGGTCAGGGCCCCGACCTGCTCGGTCGTCAGGGCGGCCAGGTCGCTGGTCGACAGGGCCTTCACCTGCAGCGGCAACAGGGCCTTGATCTGGGTGGGCGTGAACGCGGCGAAGTCCTCGTCCGACATCCCCGCCAGCCGCTCTGGCGGGAGCTCGCGGATCTGGGCGGCGGTGAAGGCCTTCAGCTGGGCGCGGGTGAACTCGTTGAAGTCGTCGCCGTTCAAGCCCTTTAACTGATCGGGCCGCAGGCGGGCGATCTGACTGGCGCTGAGCGCGGCCACATGGGTGGCGTCGAGGCTGGAGAAGGCGGTGACCGACAGCCCGCCGATCGCCACCGGGTCCATGGCGGCCAGCAGTTCCGGTCTGATGGCGTCGACCGCCGTCACCGACAGGCCGCCCGTGTGGTTGCCGGACAGCCCGGCGATCTGGGTCGGCGTCAGCTGGTTGAGGAAATCGGCGCCGGCGCGGCCGATCTCGACGGCGGGTAGGCTGCGGATCTGGGTCGGCTTCAGCGCGGCGATCCGCTCGGGACCCAGGGCCTTCAACTGGCTGGCGCTGAGGGCCGACATCTGTAGGGCGCTGGCGCCGGCCCACTGTTCGGGGGTCGTCAGAGCGATGGCGTCGGCGCCCAGGCCCTTGAGGGTCGACGCCGACAGGCCGGCGAACTGGGCGGGACTGAGCACCCCGACCTGATCGGCCGACAGGCCGGCGAACTGGGTCTGGGTCAGGCCGCCGATCTGGGCGGCGGTGAGGGCCGACAGCTGCTGGTTGCTGAACTCGCGGATGTCGGATGCGGGCAGCTGTCGCAGCTGGGTCGGGGTCAGGGACCGCACCTGGGCCAGGGACAGGCTCTGGACCTGGTCGCGCGACAGGGCCGAGACCGCCGACGACGACAGGGCGACGATCTGGGTCAGGGCCAGGCTGTCCAGGGTGGTGGTGCTGAGCTGCGCGATCGTCGTGCCCGACAGGGCCTGCACCTGGACGGCGTTCAGCAGCTTCAGCTGATCGGCGCTGAAGGCCACGGCCGACGACAGGCGCGGCAGCTGGGCGGTGGTCAGGGCCGACAGCTGGGTCTTGTTGAACCTGGCGAACTGCTCGGCGGTCAGGCCGCTGATCGCCGTGGCCGAGATCGCCGCGACCTGGGCCTTGGTCAGCTTGGCGAATTCGGACGGCGGCGCCTCGGCCAGCGCCGCGGCGCTCAGCGTGGCGATGCGGGCGGCGGGCAGGCTGGACAGGGCCGAGGTATCGGAAACGCCGGCGACCATCTCTACTCCACCCACTCCGCGCGCCAGAGGCGCCGCCAGCACGATCGCACGAATCGCAAATCCACTTTAAGTGGAAATTCGTACAGTTTAAACTATATTTCCAATTCGCGCGTAGCGGGTCAAGCCTTCGACCAGGGCGTCGAAGACCAGGCGGACCCGGCGAACGTCCTTCAGGTCCTCATGGGTGACCACGAAGGTCTCCAGGTCGATGGCGAACAGATCGGCCATGACACGCTCCAGCATCGGATCGCGCGCGGCCAGGCCGACCTGGCAGATGCCCAGCCCCAGGCCGGCGCGGATCGCCGCCAGTTGGGCCAGGTCGTTGTCGGTGCGGAAGGAAAAGTCCTCGACCCGCAGGTCGAGACCCAGGCCCATGGCCTTGACCGCTCGCACGCCGATCGTCTCGCTCTCGTAGCCGATCAGCGGCATTCGGCGAGCGTCTTCCATCGTCGTCGGCCGGCCCCAGGCGTCCAGCACGCGCTTGTGGGCGAACATGCCGAGGCTGATATTGCCGATCCGCTTGGCGACCAGGGCCTCTTGAGTCGGCCGCACCATCCGTACGGCGATGTCGGCCTCGCGGCGCAGCAGGTCCTCGCTGCGGTTGGTCAGGGCCAGCTCGAAGACCAGGCCCGGATGGGTCTCGCGCAGCTCCGCCAGCATCGCCGGCAGCACCTCCATGCCGACTACCTCACTGGCGGTGATCCGCACCACGCCCGAGGCCGCCCCCGCTTCGGCCGAGGCGGCGCGGGCCAGGGAGGCGGCGGCCAGCGCCATGGCCCGGGCGTGCTGCGCCAGGTCCTTGCCCAGCGCCGTCGGCGTCAGGCCCGAGGGCGAGCGGGTGAAGAGGGCCACGCCCAGCTGGGCCTCCAGGTCCTCGATCCGTCGCCGCACCGTGGGCTGAGCCGCGCCTAGCTGGCGGGCGGCGGCCGACAGGCTGCCGGTGTCGATCACGGCCAGGAAGGCGCGCTGGCGCTCCCAGTCTACGGCGATGGGCGGCTCGAGGCTCATTCATTTTTGATAAGCCAATCAATCATTCTTAGCAATTTCTATCGAGGTATGCGCGGCGCATCTTCCGGTCATCGACTTTCACGGAGACCCCCGATGACCCCCTCCAACCGCATCGCTCTCGTCCTCGGCGCCAATGGCGGCGTGGGCGGAGAGACCGCCGCCGCCCTTGTCCGCCACGGCTGGACCATCCGCGCCCTGGTCCGCGACCTGGCCAAGACCGCCCGTCCGGGCTTCGACTACATCCAGGGCGACGCCCTCGACCGCGCCGCCGTGGTCGCCGCCGCGAAAGGCGCGTCGATCATCGTCCACGCCGTCAATCCGCCCGGCTATCGCGGCTGGAAGAAGCTCGTCCTGCCGATGATCGACAACAGCATCGCCGCCGCCCGCGTCAGCGGCGCGCGGATCCTGCTGCCGGGCACGATCTACAACTACGATCCCGCCGCCCACGCGCTGATCGACGAGACCACGCCGCAGCGCACCTTCACCCGCAAGGGCAAGATCCGCGTCCAGATGGAGGCGCGCCTGGAAGCGGCCGCCGCCCCAGGGAGCGAAAATGGCGGGGTGCGCTCGTTGATCCTGCGGGCCGGCGACTATTTCGGGCCGCGCTCGACGACGAACAGCTGGTTCGCCTCGGGCCTGGTCACGCCCGGCAAGCCGGTGAGGACTATCCTCTATCCCGGTGACAAGGGTGTCGGTCACGCCTGGGCCTATCTGCCCGACGTCGGCGAGGCCTTCGCGCGGCTGGCCGATCGCGAGGCCGAGCTGCCGGCCTTCGCCCGCTTCCACTTCGACGGGGTCTGGGACGCCGACGGGACCGCCATGGTCCGCGCCATCGCCCGCGCCGCCGGCGACGAACGCCCGAACGTCCGCCGCCTGCCCTGGGGGCTGCTGTCCTTGGCCGCGCCGTTCAACGAAACCCTGCGCGAACTCCTCGAGATGAGGCCGTTCTGGCGCGAACCTGTCCGCCTCGACAACCGCCGCCTCGTCGCCTTCCTCGGCGAGGAGCCGCGCACCTCGCTGGACGTGGCCGTGGCGGCGACCATGCGCGGCCTGGACGTGCCGGTGGTGGAGCAGGGCGCGCCGTCGCGGCTGGCGCGGGTCGCCTAGGCCCGCGCGAGCCGCCGGTCGAACTGTCCGATGGTCGAGACCAGGGTCGCCATTTCGATCGGCTTCTCGATGAAGGCGTTCATGCCGGCCGAGAGGGCTTCGGAGCGCTCGTCGTCCATGACGCCGGCTGTCAGGCAGATGATCGGCAGTCGCTCCCAGCGGGGCTCGGCGCGGATGCGGCGGGTGGCTTCCAGCCCGCCCATCCTGGGCATGTTGAAGTCGATCAGCACGATGTCGAAGTCGGCCTTGCCCAAGGCGTCGATCGCGGCCTGGCCGTCGCCGGCCTCGACGATCACGCAGCCCAGAGGAGCCAGCATCATGCCGATGACCTTGCGATTGACCGGATAGTCGTCGACGACCAGCAGCCGCAACGGCGGCCCCGCGGGCGGCCCGCCGTGCTCGACCACGGCGGCGGGCGGGTCGCACAGGAAGGTCAGGACGAAGGTCGAGCCCTTGCCGACTTCGCTTCGGGCCGTGACCGCGCCGCCCATCATCTGCGCCAGGCGGCGCGTTATGTTCAGGCCCAGGCCCGTGCCGCCCGTGCGTCGCGCCGTGGTCGGATCGGCCTGGACAAAGGGCATGAACAGCCGCTCCAGCACCTCGGGGCGGATGCCGACGCCCGTGTCGGAGACGGTGATCTTCACCCTTAGGCGACCCACCTCGGGCGCGGGCGCGCAGCCGACCCGCACCAGGATCTGTCCGAAGGGTGTGAACTTCACGGCGTTGGAGATCAGGTTGGTCAGGCACTGGCGCACCCGCAGCGGGTCGAAAGTCAGGGCCGCGGGCACGGCGTCGTCGACCTGCAGGGTGATGGTCGAACCCTTCTCGCGGGCCTGCGACTGGTTCAGTCGCACCACGCGGTCGGCCAACTGGGCCAGGTCGCCGACGATCGGAGCGATCTCCAGCTTGCCGGCCTCGATCTTGGCGAAGTCCAGCACGTCGTTGAGAAGGGCCAGCAGGGTGCGGCCGGACTCTTCCAGCAGTTCCACCTGCTCGCGCTCGCCGGGCTCCAGAGGCTCCAGCTTCAGGGCCTGGGAGAGGCCGAGCATGCCGTTCAGCGGGGTGCGCAACTCGTGGCTCATCAGGGCCAGGAACTCGGACTTGGCCTGGCTGGCGATCTCGGCCCGGGCCTTGGCCTCCTCCAGGGCGCGACCGTTGCGCATGCTGGTCAGGGAGGCCTGGGCGGTGTAGGCGGTCAGCATCAGCGCGGCGAGGAACAGCACCAGCCGCTGGCCCGGCGGGAACGGGTTGAAGACCGCGGTCAGGGCCAGCAGCAGCAGGGCCGCGCCGCCGCCGACGATCAGCAGCAGGAGCTTGGATCGCGCCGTGAACGCCTGGGCGTGGACCAGCAGGGCCGACAGCAGGCACACAGCCGCCAGGCGCATGACCTCCTGGTCCAGGGTCCACAGCAGAACGACCAGCGCCCACCAGACCAGGTTCATCCAGACGACGGCCGCGACATAGGCCTGGCGCTGTCGGGCGGTGGTCGTCTGGTCGGCGCGCTGGGGCTTGCTGGCGACCCAGACCGCGGCCTCGGCGCTGGCGAAGGCTAGGCCCCAAAGCAGGCCTGCAAGCGGATCGACGAACAGAGCGTAGCACGTCGCGCTAAGCGCCCCGATGGCCAAGCGCAGGCCCAGCGTCGGCAGGCTGCGCACCGTGACCGTGGTGACGCCTTCATCGACCCATTTCGACCAGCCCGGCACGATCGTTTCTCCTCGCTGCCCGCGCCCCTCGGATAGCGGTCAAGCTTTCGCACCCGGTCGCGGCGTGACGCAACAGACGACGCCGGGGGCGGGAACCGAGATCGGGTGTTTCGCTCAGCGGGCCCCGCATCACTGCCCAATAAGAAAGGCCCGGAGTCTCCTCCGGGCCTTTCCGCTATTCTTGAGCCCGTGGAGGCTGGGCTTACTTGCCCGCCGCCGTCAGGGCGTCCATCAGTTCCGGGACGGCCGTCTTGTAGTCGGCGACCAGGCCGAAGTCGGCCACCTGGAAGATCGGCGCGTCGGCGTCCTTGTTGATCGCGACGATCACCTTGGAGTCCTTCATGCCGGCCAGGTGCTGGATCGCGCCCG